>Ga0308158_10000066_pt1 | contig 271157 bp, 193 predicted proteins | sample PhyBR2_FD_201038 | JGI IMG/M metagenome (GOLD analysis project Ga0308158, IMG submission 201038) | Phyllosphere microbial communities from UC Gill Tract Community Farm, Albany, California, United States - DLSLB.R2 | ecosystem: Host-associated > Plants > Phyllosphere > Unclassified | place...
CGTACTTCATCAACAACCCGGACAAGCAGGTTGCCGTTCACGAGAACCCGTTCGTCCTGCTGTGCGACAAGAAGATCTCGAACATCCGTGACCTGCTGCCGGTGCTGGAGCAAGTCGCCAAAGCTGGCCGTCCGCTGGTGATCGTCGCCGAAGACATCGAAGGCGAAGCCCTGGCGACCCTGGTGGTCAACAACATCCGTGGCATCCTGAAGACCGTCGCCGTCAAGGCCCCGGGCTTCGGCGACCGCCGCAAGGCCATGCTGGAAGACATCGCCATCCTGACCGGTGGCCAGGTGATCGCCGAAGAAGTCGGCCTGACCCTGGAAAAGGTCTCCCTGAACGAACTGGGCCAGGCCAAGCGCATCGAAGTCGGCAAGGAAAACACCATCATCATCGATGGCGCCGGCGCCGCTGAAGCGATCGAAGCCCGCGTCAAGATGATCCGCGTCCAGATCGAAGAAGCGACCTCGGACTACGACCGCGAAAAGCTGCAAGAGCGCGTGGCCAAGCTGGCCGGCGGCGTTGCCGTGATCCGCGTCGGTGCCGCTACCGAAGTCGAGATGAAAGAGAAGAAAGCACGCGTGGAAGACGCGCTGCACGCTACCCGCGCTGCCGTGGAAGAAGGCATCGTCCCGGGCGGCGGCGTGGCCCTGCTGCGCGCCCGCGCTGCCCTGCAGGTCAAGGGCGACAACCCGGACCAGGAAGCCGGCATCAAGATCGTCCTGCGCGCCATGGAAGAGCCGCTGCGCATGATCGTCCAGAACGCCGGTGAAGAGCCGTCGGTCGTCGTGTCCGCCGTGCTGAACGGCCAGGGCAACTACGGCTACAACGCCGCCAACGGCACCTATGGCGACATGGTCGAAATGGGCGTGCTGGACCCGGCCAAGGTCACCCGCTCGGCCCTGCAGAACGCAGCGTCGATCGCCGGCCTGATGCTGACCACCGACTGCATGGTCTCCGAGATCGTCGAAGACAAGCCGGCCGGCGGCATGGGCGGCATGGGCGGTATGGGTGGCATGGGCGGCATGGACGGCATGATGTAATTCAAGCCGGACGGCTCCACAGCCAACCGAGTAGTAAAGTAAGGCCCGCGGGGTTCGTGCCCCGCGGGCTTTTTTCATGGGAGGAAGCGATGCCGGCGATCAAACTGGACGAACTGGAAAACGCGGCCATCCTGGTCGACGACGGCGAGGGCAGCGCCAAGGCCCTGGTCGCGCGCGAGACCGGCATGATCCACCTGCTCAACGACGAGTACATGGACGAGGAAGCCCCGCTGCCGGGCGACATCGAACCCGGCGGGCAGTACGTGACCGTCCCCGCAGCCAGCGAGCTGGGCCTGGGGCGCGAACTGATGTTCCGCTTTGCCGCCTCCCACCTGCCCGGCGACCGCGAACGGGTGCAGGAACTGTTCGCGAGGGACGACGGCTACGACCGCTTCGCCAGGCTGCTCGAGGAACGCGGCCTGCTCGATGCCTGGTACCGCTTCCGCGAAGACGAAACCCGCACCGCGCTTGCGCGCTGGTGCGACCAGCACGGCCTGCAACTGGAAGGCTGAACGAAAAAGCCCGCAGTACCCGTACATGCGGGCTAGAAATATTGTCCGTAAGATGGCCGTGGTTTAGTATGACCGGATAACAACGGAATTCTCATGCCAAACCCACATCCCCTTCCCGTCCGCCTGTTCGGCGCCGCCGCCCTGGCCCTGTGCGCCCTTGCCGCCTGCAAGCGCGCGGAACCCCCTCCTCCCAAGCCCGTCGTCGCCGAGGCGCCCGCCGCACCCGTCCGCACGCGCGACCAGGCCATCGCCGAACTGATGGCGCTGCCGGAGATCAAGATGTGGTCGGAGGAGATCGAGAAGAGCTCGCACGGCAAGGCGCACGGCGCCGTGATCGAGGACGATCCGACGCCGCGCGTCATCGACGGCAAGTCCTATTACCAGCTCAGCTTCGTCGAGAACCGCAAGCAGAACGTGCACCGCCGCGCCAGCTTCCTGGTCGCGAAGAACGGCGACGACGTGCTGGTCGAGGATGGGGAAACCGACACCCTGCAATCGCTGTCCGAATGGCGCCGCAATATCCGGCACGTTGAATTGAAATCGAACTGACGTCGGGTTGACGAAGCTCAAGCTCCCTTCACCTTGATGCACTTATCGTAGTCAGCGCCGCTGGCCGCGAGGTGCCGCAGCATGCAAATGTTGCGGCGCCACTCCTCCCCCGGCCGGCGGCTCCGTCCCTCCCCGCCACTCGGCGAGGTAATGCTGGGGCGTCCTCCCCAGCAGTCTCCTGAACATGCTCGTGAACGCGCTCGGACTCGCATAGCCCAGCGCACGCGCGATCGCGCCGACGCTCTCTCCTCGCGCCAGCATTTCGAAGGCATGCGCCAGGTGCACCTGCTGCACCCACTGGCGGTAGTGCAGCCCCGTCTCTTTCGGGAACAGCCGGATCAGGGTGCGCGCGCTGGCGCCGACGTCCGAAGCAAGGTCGTCCAGCCGGCGCGGGCTGCCCGGCCGCGCCATGATCTCCGTGCACAGCGCCTGCAGGCGGCGGTCGCGCGGCCAGGGCACGGCGATCGGCACCGTCTCCATCGCCGCCAGTTCGGACAGGATCAGGCGCGCCAGGTCGCCGCCGCGGCCTTCGGGCGGATAGTCGACCGGTTCCTGCGCCAGCGCCAGGATCAGCTCGCGCAGCAGCGGACTCACTTCCAGCACCCGGCAATCCTCGACCAGGGCGCCGGCCGCCTCGGCGTCGATGTAGAGGGTGCGCAGGTTGACGTGGCTGAGCATGGTCAGCTCATGCAGCACCCCGGGCGCGATCAGCAGCGCGCGGCGCGGCGGGATGATCCACACACCGTGTTCCGTACGCACCCGCATCAGGCCATCGCTGGCGTACAGAAGCTGCACCCACGGGTGGCTGTGGGCTTCGATCATGTCCCCGTGCCTGGCTTCGGACGGCACTGCGGTCACGCTGCGCGGCAGCGCGGTGAATCTCTGGCGATAGCGAGGCGAAGGCGTGAGTGTCACTTTGGCGACGAAACATGGAATATGCGTTCGGATCTCACATATTACACTGGCATGCTCTTCCGGACATCCATCGCCATGACCACGCCTACCGCCTCGACCACCGTTCAAGCCGCGCGCTCCGGCACCGTGCTGCAGATCCTGTTTTCCGTCGCCTTCGTGCACCTGCTGAACGACTGCGTGCAGGCGGCGCTGCCGGCGATCTACCCGCTGCTCAAGCAGGAATTCGCGCTCAGCTTCGCGCAGGTAGGCCTGATTACCCTGACCTTCCAATGCACCGCCTCGCTGCTGCAGCCCTGGATCGGCCTGTACACCGACAAGCACCCGATTCCCTTCCTGCTGCCGATGGGGATGTGCATGACCCTGATCGGCGTGGCGCTGCTGTCGATGGCGGGCAGCTTCGGCATGCTGTTGCTGGGCGCCGGCATGATCGGCGTCGGCTCCTCGACCTTCCACCCGGAGGCATCACGGGTGGCGCGCCTGGCTTCGGGCGGGCGCTTCGGCTTCGCCCAGTCGCTGTTCCAGGTCGGCGGCAACCTCGGTTCCGCCCTCGGCCCGCTGCTGGCGGCCGCGATCCTGGTCGGCCGCGGCCACGGCAAGTTCGCCTGGTGCGCGGTGCTGGTCGTGCTGGCGGTGATGGTGCTGGTGGGCGTGAGCCGCTGGTACGGCAGCCACCTGAAGAACGCGCCGAAGAAGGCCGCCGCGCGCGCCGGTGCGCCGCTGCCGCGCAAGCGCGTGATCCAGGCGCTGGCGGTGCTGGCGATGCTGGTGTTCTCGAAGTACATCTACATGTCCAGCCTGTCGAGCTACTACACCTTTTTCCTGATCGAGAAGTTCCAGGTGCCAGTCGGCACCGCGCAGATGTACCTGTTCCTGTTTTTGGCCTCGGTGGCGGTCGGCACCTTCGCCGGCGGCCCGATCGGCGACCGCATCGGCCGCAAGCGCGTGATCTGGGTCTCGATCCTGGGCGCGGCCCCGTTCACCCTGGCCCTGCCCTACGCCAGCCTGTTCTGGACCGGCGTGCTGTCGGTCGTGATCGGCCTGGTGATGTCCTCGGCCTTCTCCGCCATCGTGGTGTTCGCCCAGGAACTGGTGCCGGGCAAGGTCGGCATGATCGCCGGGATCTTCTTCGGCCTGATGTTCGGCATCAGCGGCATCGGCGCCGCCGCGATGGGCCACATCGCCGACGTCGCCGGCATCGAGCAGGTGTACCGCATCGCGTCCTTCCTGCCGCTGCTGGGCATCCTGGCGGCGCTGCTGCCGGATATGGAAAAATAGCTTAAGGGGCGGCCTTTTCCGCCTCGACCTGCTTGATCACCTCGTGCGCGATCTTGAAGCTGTCGAGCGCGGCGGGCACGCCGCAATAGACGCAGGCCTGCAGCAGGACTTCCTGGATTTCCGCGATCGACACGCCATTGTTCAGGGCGCCGCGCACATGAAGGCGCACCTCGTTCGGCCGGTTCAGCGCGGTCAGCATCGCCAGGTTCAGCATGCTGCGCGTGCGGCGATCGAGTTGCGGGCGGGTCCAGATCTCGCCCCAGCACCATTCCGTGGTCATTTTCTGCATCGGTTTCATGAATTCCTCGACTTCGTTGACCGATTTGTCGACGTATTCCGCGCCGAGGACTTCGCGGCGGACTTGTAGACCTTTGGCGAATTGCGGGTTATCGAATTCTGGTGGCAGTGGCATGGTGGTCTCCGTTTTTGGGTTGGGAACGTCAGGGTGCCTGGCATTGTAGCTTGGCCGGTCAGCCGGCACGGCGCCTGTGTCCGACTCGTTCTCCGAACCTCCACAAGCGTCTTTGGTTCAAGGTTAACGAAGTGCCTGGCGAGAATCGCCCGCCCTGGATGGGATGCAGAAGTCCACCAGCAATGCAATGACCAGCAGCGCTGCCGCCGCCAGGAACAGCAGGCGGTGGTTTCCTCCAGTGGTATTGAACAAGGCCGAATAGGCGTAGCCGGCGACGGCCATGGCGGCCGCGCTGAGAATGCTCGCGCGGCTCCAGGCGACGTTCTGTCCAGGCGCGTCCCCCGGGATCACCTCGTGTACCCGCGCAAGCACCAAGGGAACAATGCCAGGAGCGAAAGTGCCGATGACGATGATAAGTATTCCAAGCACGATGAGCTTATCCGCGACATAGAGTGCGGCCAACATGATGGCAAAGACCGCGCAGACCAGCCTGACAGTGGGCGCAGGGCCGACGCGGTCAGCCAGGAATCCGTACAGGGGAGGACCGGCAATCGCCCCTAGTCCGTAGAGTGCCCAGCACACCGCGCCTGCATGCGTTCCCAGGGCCAGGCCGCGGGAAATGAAATCGACGAGAAATACCATGGGCGAAACGGCGGCCGACGCCATCAGGGCATACTGCAGATACAGGATCCTGATCGGCCTTCCCAGGCTCGCCCCCTGCGCCGTCCCTGCTTTGGCTGGCGTGGGCTGCCCTGCCGGCAACCGGTCATGTTTACTCGACGGCCAGGCAAACCAGCTGACGGCGGTCAGGAGGGCCGAAACCGCGCCCAGGCCGATCCAGGTCTGCGCCAGCCCCAGTTCCAGGAACAGCGGGATGATGGTTCCTGAACCTGCAATTCCCAGGCCCAGACCCAGAAAGATTGCGCCACCGGCCGCGCCTTTCTTGGCCGGCGGGACATGCGGTAGGATGGTGGCCGCAACCAAAACCATGACCACGCCGCCGGCAATGCCGGATACGAATCTCCAGGAGAAATACCAGTTGAACGACAGCGGTACCGCGCATGCGAAGAAGGCTGCGGTGATCAGCACCATCATCAGCCGCAGCGCATTTTCGTTGCGAATGCGCGCGGCAATGGGCCGACCGGCAAGCGCACCGCAGACGTAGCCCGCGAGGTTGGCAGCGCCGAGATACATGACGCTCGACGTGGAAAACCATTGGTTGTGAATGAGTTCCGGGATCAGGGGAGTGAATACGAAACGTGCCAGCCCGATGCTGTCGAGGCTGGCGCATAGCCCGGCGAAGATGAAGCGCCAGGCCAGCACGCGATCCGGCGCGGCCGGTGTGTAGGGAATGGGGTTAGACATAGTCCGGTTTCTCTTTAAAAGTTGCTGGTTGCCGAGGATGAGTAAGCCAGTCCAGGCAACTCCCGCTGCGGCAAGGCCTCATGTTTGACAGTGCTGTCAAGTTTGACAGGGTAGTCAAGTTTGACAGCAGTGTCAATAATGGGATTAAATACGAGCTACGTATTCCAGAAAACGGAGCAAAAGATGGCGGGAGTTCGTCAATTCGACGAAGAGCAGGCGCTGGAAAAGACACTGGCGCTTTTTTGGCAAAAAGGCTACTCGGCGACTTCCATGCAGGATCTGGCAGAGGCCACCGGGATCCAGCGGGGCTCGCTGTATCATGCCTACCAGAACAAGGAAACCCTGTTCCTGCGGGCGTTCGACGTGTATCGCAACATGTTTGTCGGGGCGATGCGCGAAGCGCTGGACAAACCCCAACTGCGCGAATCGCTGCATAGCTTCTTCGGCTACACCATCACTTCCATGACCACGGGCATGCCTACCAGGGGCTGCCTGAGCACGAAAACGGCATTGGGTACCGAAGAAATCGACGGCGCCGTGCGCACTGCCCTCAAGGGCCTGCTCGACGACATCGAGCAGATCCTGTACGAAAGGCTATCCCTTCCCGATCACGAAGGGCAGCTGGCACTGCCGCCACGGCAAGCCGCGCGGCTGATCGTTACGCTCACGCGCGGCATTGTGGTGATTGAACGGGTATACCAGGATGAGGAGCGGCTGCGCTCAGCCGCCGACATGCTGATCACGCTGCTGCTCGAGCAGAAGTGAACGGCGGGCCCCGGGTGGCTGGAGCGGTAGCGCAGGTACTGCGTGCTACGCTATCAACCGGGCCCGCACAACTCGTGGCTCGCGCAGTCGAGCATCAATGGATCAGGCCTGGTCATGATCCGTTTGCCGCTGAACGATGCATCCCCAACCGTCGTAGTCGAGTGAGAAAAGCCGAGCCAGGCACATCATCAGGCCGGATACGGAGCACAGCACATGTTGGGTTACGGGCATATGGACCGTAATGATCACCCGGTAGCCTCCATCAACTTCCTCGATTCTCGGAACACCATAGCGGTTGTCAGCAGCGAATGAAGCCACGATTTCTGCTTTGCCATGCTCTTGTGTTTTAAGGACAAAGTCGACGTCACGGGCGATCGAGAATTTGTCACCTTCCCGATCCAGCTTGGTAAGCAGCTGTGTGTCCTCATACGCAGTGGATAACAGGGAATCGACTATTGTCATATGATGTCCTTTATGCCCCCGCCGAGCGCCCAGCAGATTTTTTCGCCATGTCTTTATTCATGGCTCCCTCTGCCGAGGCATCGGCCAGCAGTCCTTACCGCTTTTCCTTGTTAATCTGCTGCAGCAGCACAAAAGCCTCATGCTCGACCGCCGGCTGCGCATCCGCAAGCTCCTTGCTCGCCTTCACATACGCAGCCCGCTTGCGCTCCTTCTTTTCTTCCGGCGGGACGACCGGCACCGCACCCGGCATGATGATGCCGCCGGCGCTGTTGTACCTGTCGTGGATGACCTTCTTGCCGTAGGGAGTCTGGTAGAAGCGGGTCATCTCGGCGGCGGTGTCGGCGGAAATGACGCGTGCCAGCGGCGGCGCCATGCGCTGGTAGACCTCTGTGGGCGGTGTCTTGCCGAGCTTGGCGAACACGTCCCTGCGCTGCGCCTCGCTCGCGTAGCGGCTGCGGGCGGCGACACCGCGCAGGACGTTCTCGGCCTGCATTGCCCCAAGCAGGTCCTGCACGGCCTTGACGTGTGTTGCATTCGGTACGGAAGCTGCGAGCGCGGGCGCAGCGGAAGCGGCAAATGCCGGAGAAACGAAGGCGAGCGACAGGCCCAGCACGGCGTGGACTGCAAACTTCATGAGTTTCCTCCCGTTCAGAAAGACTCAGTGTACGGGCCTTGTTACTCCATTAGCAAGCATGCAAGTGTTGCCATCGCGACACAATATCAATCATACGCAAGACATCAGACATCTTACGTCGTAGCCGCCTCAAGACCCTGCGCCGCTTCCAGCGCTTCCTGAGCCTTGCGCAAGCGCTCCCGGCTGTTACCGATATGCAGGCGCATCGCCGCGCGCGCCGATTCGGCATCGCCGCGCGCGATGGCGTCGACCAGCTGTTCGTGCTCGCGCCCGACCTGTTCCATGTAGGCCGCCGGGTCGGCGTGGGTCAGCCGCGCCGAGTTGATGCGCGCGCGCGGGATGATGTTCGCGCCCAGGTGCTGCAGGATGGCGCGGAAGTATTCGTTGCCGGAGGCCTCGGCGATCGCCAGGTGGAAGCGCTGGTCCAGCTCGACGGTGTCGTCGCCGCGGCGCGCGGCCTGCTGCAAGGCCGCCAGTGCGGCGCGCACTTCCGCCAGCTGGGCCTCGGTGCGGCGCGCCGCCGCCAGCCCGGCCGCTTCGGTCTCCAGGCCGATCCGCAATTCCAGCAGCGCGATCACGTCGCGCACCGTGGTGACGGTGGCCGGATCGATGCCCATCACGGCCGGCGGCGGCAGCACGAAGGTGCCGATGCCGTGCCGGGTCTCGACCAGGCCGGCCGCCTGCAGGCGCGAAATCGCTTCGCGCACGACGCTGCGGCTGACGCCCTGCTCGGCCATGATTTCCGTTTCGGTCGGCAGTTTGTCGCCTGGATGCAACTCGCCATTACGGATGTGCTCGGTCAGCTGCTCCACCACGAGCTGGGCGAGGTTGCGGTGCTTTCGGGGTGTGCTTGGAGGCGTCATGTCGATTGCTATTTTAGGAATGCCTGATTATACTGGCCCTCAGCTTGTAAGACGTCAGACAACTGACCTTATACAAAGCAACACAAGCACGGAGGCAAACATGCGGTCAGATTCTACCGGAGTGCCACGCAGCATCCGGATGCACGACAACGATAACGTCGCCATCGTCGCCAACGATGGGGGACTGCCGGCCGGCACCGTCTTTCCCGACGGCCTGGTATTGAAAGACAAGGTCCCGCAAGGGCACAAGGTGGCGCTGCGCCCCATCCCGCAAGGCGAAGCGATCCTGCGCTACAACGTCGTCATCGGCCATGCGCTGCGCGACATCGCGCCGGGCCAGTGGATCGAAGAATCCCTGGTCGGCATGCCGCCGGCCCGCGAGCTCGACAACCTACCGATCGCCACGATCCGTCCCGCTCCCCTGCCGCCGCTGGACGGCTACACCTTCGAAGGCTACCGCAACCCGGACGGTTCGGTCGGCACCCGCAACATCCTCGCCATCAGCACCACCGTGCAATGCGTCTCCGGCGTGGTCGATTTCGCGGTCAAGCGCATCAAGAGCGAACTGCTGCCCAAGTACCCGAACGTCGACGACGTCGTCAGCCTCGACCACACCTACGGCTGCGGCGTGGCGATCGAAGCGCCGGGCGCCGAGATCCCGATCCGCACCCTGCGCAACATCGCCAGGAACCCGAACTTCGGCGGGCGCGCCATGCTGGTCAGCCTGGGCTGCGAAAAGCTGCAGCCGGGCCGCCTGTTCCCGGCCGCCGATCTTCCAGGTTCGCTGCCGATCAAGGACATCACCGGCCCCGATCACGTCTGCCTGCAGGACAGCGCCCACGTCGGCTTCGGCTCGATGATCGAATCCATCATGGACACCGCCGAGCGCCACCTGATGGAACTGAACGCGCGCCGCCGCGAGACCTGCCCGGCGTCCGACCTGATCGTCGGCGTGCAGTGCGGCGGCAGCGATGCCTTCTCGGGCGTGACCGCCAACCCGGCGGTCGGCTTCGCCAGCGACCTGCTGGTGCGCGCCGGCGCCGCCGTGATGTTCTCGGAAGTGACCGAGGTCCGCGACGGCATCGACCAGCTGACCGCGCGCGCCATCGACGAGGACGTAGCCCAGGCCATGATCCGCGAGATGGCCTGGTACGACGAATACCTGAAGCGCGGCGGCGTCGACCGCAGCGCCAACACCACGCCCGGCAACAAGAAGGGCGGCCTGGCCAACATCACCGAAAAGGCGATGGGCTCGATCATCAAGTCCGGCACCGCGCCCATTTCCGGCGTGCTGTCGCCGGGCGAGAAGCTGCAGCAGAAGGGCCTGATCTATGCCGCCACGCCGGCCAGCGATTTCATCTGCGGCACGCTCCAGCTGGCCGCCGGCATGAACGTCCACGTGTTCACCACCGGCCGCGGCACGCCCTACGGCCTGGCCGCGGTGCCGGTGGTGAAGGTCGCCACCCGCGACGACCTGGCGCGCCGCTGGCACGACCTCATGGACATCAACGCCGGCCGCATCGCCACCGGCGAAGCGACCATCCCCGACGTCGGCTGGGAACTGTTCAACTTCATCCTCGACGTCGCCAGCGGCCGCAAGAAGACCTGGGCTGAACACTGGCGCCTGCATAACGCGCTGGCGCTGTTCAACCCGGCCCCGGTGACGTAAGTCCGCCACCCCACCCCGCACCTGCCGCGTCCGGCCCCTCATCGACAGGGGCCGGCGCGGCCGGCGCACGCCCCTACCTACAACAAGCACAAGGAGACAGCAGCATGAAGAAAGCAGCAGCACTGATCATCAGCCTCGCCGCCGCAGGTTTAAGCACAAGCGCAGCCCAGGCCCAGACCAGCGTGAACATCTACGGCATCATCGACGCCGCCATCGTCGGCGAACATGGCGGCGTGGCCAGCCCGTCCACCAAGATCACCAGCGGCGCGGCCTCGGCCTCGCGCATCGGCTTCCGCGGCACCGAAGACCTGGGCGGCGGCCTGTCGGCCTTCTTCACGCTGGAAACCGGCACCAAGATCGATACCGGCGAAGTCGATGCCGCCGGCACCATCTTCAACCGCCAGGCCTTCGTCGGCCTGAAGAGCGCTGCCGGCCAGGTCGCACTGGGCCGCCAGTACACGCCCTGGCACACGGCGCTGGCCGCGGTCGACCCCTTCGGCACCGGCTATGCGGGCACCTCGAAGAACCTGTTCCCCGACAACGGCTCGAACGTCCGCACCAGCAACACGATCACCTATAAATCGCCGAAGGTGAGCGGCTTCGACGGCGAACTGGCCTATGCCTTCGGCGAGCAGCCCGACGCCTCGACCGGCCGCCAGTTCGGCGGCGCGGTCGGCTACGCCAACGGCCCGCTGGCCCTGCGCCTGGCCTACAACAGCAAGAACACCGACGTCGCCGCCACCTCGACCGCCACCGCCATCAGCCGCTCGCTGGGCCGCAACACCCTTCTCACCGCCGCCTGGCAGTTCCCGGTAGCCTCGCTGCGCTTCGCCTACGGCATCGACAAGGGCTTCAATGCCGCCACGCTGGGCAACTCCAGCAATCCCTACGGCGGCGTCAAGCCGACCCCGTCGACGGACGGCCGTTCGATCCTGCTGGGCCTGTCCGCACCGATCGGCCCGGGCACCCTGATGGCCTCGATCATGCACAAGGACGACCGCACCAGCTTCAACCAGGACGCCAACGCCTGGGGCATCGGCTACCTGTACGGGCTGTCCAAGCGCACCGGCCTGTATGCCGCGTACGGCCATATCCGCAACCAGAACGGCGCAGGCTACACTGTCGCCAACAATACCGAGTCGGGCACCGGCAACACCGGCTACAACCTGGGTATCCGCCACGTGTTTTAACAGGGAGGCTTGATGTTCGAGATCAGCCAGGTCCGCTGCTTCGTCGCGGTGGCGGAAGAACTGCACTTCGGGCGCGCCGCCGAGCGCCTGAACATGACGCAGCCGCCGCTGAGCCGGCAGATCCAGCTGCTCGAACATCACGTCGGCACCCGGCTGCTCGACCGCAGCAGCCGCGGCGTGCGCCTGACGGCGGCCGGCAAGGCCTTCTTTCCCGAGGCCGCGCGCATCCTGCGCATGGCCGACGAGGCGGTGGTCACGGCGCGCCGGGTCGCCAAGGGCGAACAGGGAGGGCTGGCGATCGGCTTCACGGCCGCCTTCGGCTACGGCCTGCTGCCCGACCTCGTGCGGCGCCTGCGCGAGCGCGCGCCCGGCATCTCGCTCACCCTCAAGGAACTCGTCACCACCTCCCAGCTCGAAGGACTCGACAGCGGCCAGCTCGACATCGGCCTGATGCGCCCGCACGCGCGCCACGGCGAGCTCGAGACCGTGCTGATGGCCACCGAGCCGCTGATGCTGGCGATTCCGGAGCGCGAAGCGGCCGACTGGCCGGAGCAGCCGACCCTGGATTGCGTGCACGGCAAACCCTTCCTGATGTATTCGCCCTACGAGGCGCGCTACTTCTACCAGCTGCTGAACAACTGCTTCGACGCGGCCGGCGTGACGCCGGACGTGGTCGAGCACATCGGCCAGATCCACACCATGCTGGCCCTGGTCAGCTCGGGCGTGGGCGTGGCATTGATTCCCACCGCGGCCGCGCGCCTGCAGTTGCGCGGCGTGGTGCTGCGCACGATGCAGACCGAGCCGCCGGAACCCGTGCAGACCATCTGCGCCTACCGCCGCGACAACGGCAACCCCATCCTGGATATCTTCCGGCGCGAGATCCTGCCCGCTTTCGTGCGCGATTTCACACCCGATCATCGATCCAATTCTTGAATTGACCGAGTCATACATTGGTTTGTTTGAGCATCATTGGCGCACTAAGATTGGTGTCATAAAAACATAAATCGCATCGGACTCCTGCCGCCGGCGGGGGCGATACAACGACACTAGGAGACACTTGTGGAACAAGCACAAGCCATCAGGACCGCAGCGGCGGCCAAGGTGCAATCCCGTACCCGCTGGATGATCCTCGCGATGCTGTTCGTGATCACCACCATCAACTACGCCGACCGCGCCACGATCTCGATCGCCGCGCCGGGCATCAAGAAGGAGCTCGGCCTGGATGCCGTCCAGATGGGCTTCGTGTTCTCGGCCTTCGCCTGGTCCTACGTCATCGCCCAGCTGCCAGGCGGCTGGCTGCTCGACCGCTTCGGTTCGAAAATCACCTACTTCTTCAGCATCTTCCTGTGGTCGGTGTTCACCATGATGACCGGCGCGGCCGGTTTCGTCGCCGGTGGCGCCGCCGTGACCCTGCTGTTCACCCTGCGCCTGCTGGTCGGCGCGGCCGAAGCGCCTTCCTTCCCGGGCAACAGCCGGATCGCCTCGGCATGGTTCCCGACCAACGAGCGCGGTCTCGCCGCCGCCATCTTCAACTCGGCGCAGTACTTCGCCACCGTGCTGTTCGCGCCGATCATGGGCTGGCTGGTGCACTCCTACGGCTGGCACAGCGTGTTCTACGTGATGGGCGCGCTGGGCATCGTGATGGCCTTCGTCTGGCTCAAGGTCATCTACGGACCGAAAGACCACCCCTCGGTCAGCCAGAGCGAACTGAAATACATCCAGGAAGGCGGCGCCCTGGTCGACCTCGACGGCGCGCAGAAGGCGCCGGCCCAGGTCAACACCTTCGCCGCCATCAAGGAACTGCTGGGCAACCGCATGCTGCTGGGCGTGTATATCGGCCAGTACTGCATCACGACGCTGACCTACTTCTTCCTGACCTGGTTCCCCGTCTACCTGGTGCAGGAGCGCCACATGACCATCCTGAAGGCCGGCTTCGTGGCCTCGCTGCCGGCGATCGCCGGCTTCATCGGCGGCGTGACCGGCGGCTGGCTGTCCGACCGCCTGGCCAAGCGCGGCTACTCGCTGTCGGTCTCGCGCAAGCTGCCGATCGTGCTGGGCATGCTGATGTCGATGAGCATGATCGCCTGTAACTACATCGAGACCGACACGCTGGTCGTCGCCGTGATGTCGCTGGCCTTCTTCGGCAAGGGCGTCGGCGCGCTGGGCTGGGCGGTCGTCTCGGACACCTCGCCGAAAGAAGCCGGCGGCCTGTCGGGCGCGCTGTTCAACACCTTCGGCAACACCGCCGGCATCACCACCCCGATCGTGATCGGCTACATCGTGCAGGGCACCGGATCCTTTGCCGGCGCGCTGGTCTATGTCGGCGCGAACGCGGCGCTGGCGATCGCCTGCTACCTGTTCATCGTCGGCGACATCAAGCGCGTCAGCCTGAAGAAATCGCTGATCGCCAAATAATCGTCATCACAGTTTCAAAGGAAGGACAACATGACTACCTACGTTTCGGGCGCGCCCGTCATCACCGACCTGCGGGTCGTCCCCGTGGCCGGCCAGGACAGCATGCTGCTGAACCTGAGCGGCGCACACGGCCCCTGGTTCACCCGCAACATCGTCCTGCTGTCCGACAGCGCCGGCAATACCGGCCTGGGCGAAGTGCCCGGCGGCGAGAAGATCCGCCAGACCATCGAGGATGCCAAGCCCCTCATCGTCGGCAAGACGCTGGGCGAGTACAACAACATCCTGAATGCGATGCGCAAGGCCTTCGCCGACCGCGATGCGGGCGGCCGCGGCAACCAGACCTTCGACCTGCGCACCACCATCCACGCCGTCACCGCGGTGGAGTCAAGCCTGCTCGACCTGCTGGGCCAGTTCATGAACGTGCCGGTCGCCGCCCTGCTGGGCGAAGGCATGCAGCGCGACGCCGTCGAGATGCTGGGCTACCTGTTCTACGTCGGCGACCGCAACAAGACCAACCTGGACTACCGCAGCGAGCCGGACGCCGGCAACGCCTGGTTCCGCCTGCGTAACGAAGAAGCGCTCACGCCGGAAGCCGTCGTGCGCCTGTGCGAAGCGTCCCGCGAGCGCTACGGCTTCAACGACTTCAAGCTGAAGGGCGGCGTGCTGTCCGCCGACGAAGAGATGGAAGCCATCGTCGCCATGCACGAACGCTTCCCGGATGCCCGCATCACGCTCGATCCGAACGGCGCCTGGTCGCTGCAGGAAGCGATCCGCGTATGCCGCGACAAGCACGGCGTGCTGGCCTATGCCGAAGACCCGTGCGGCGCGGAGGGCGGCTTCTCCGGCCGCGAAGTGATGGCCGAGTTCCGCCGCGCCACCGGCCTGCCGACCGCGACCAACATGATCGCCACCGACTGGCGCCAGATGGCCCACTCGATCCAGCTGCAATCGGTCGACATCCCGCTGGCCGACCCGCACTTCTGGACCATGCAGGGTTCGGTGCGCGTGGCGCAGCTGTGCGAGATGTTCGGCCTGACCTGGGGCTCGCACTCGAACAACCACTTCGACATCTCGCTGGCCATGTTCACCCACGTCGGCGCCGCCGCGCCGGGCAAGGTCACCGCGATCGACACCCACTGGATCTGGCAGGACGGCCAGCGCCTGACCAAGGACCCGCTGAAGATCGAGGGCGGCATGATCCGCATCCCGTCCAAGCCGGGCCTGGGCATCGAGATCGATCTCGACGAACTCGAAAAGGCGCACCAGGCCTACAAGAACATGGGCCTGGGCGCGCGCGACGACGCCGCCGCAATGCAATTCCTGGTCCCCAACTGGACCTTCGACAACAAGCGCCCCTGCCTGGTGCGCTGATCCTTACGACACTGAGAGCCCGTCATGAGCTACGACACGCCCTACAGCGGTATCCCGAACCGCTTCAAGCAGGACCTTCGCGAGGGCAAGCGCCTGATCGGCTGCTGGTCTTCGCTGGCCAATCCCTTCACCACCGAGATCCTCGGCCTGGCCGGTTTCGACTGGCTGCTGCTCGACGGCGAGCATTCGCCGAATGACCTGAACAGCTTCATCCTGCAGCTGATGGCGCTGAAGGACAGCCCGAGCGCGCCGGTGGTGCGCCCGCAGTCGAACGACACGGTGCAGATCAAGCGCCTGCTCGACGCCGGCTTCTACAACTTCCTGATCCCCTTCGTCGAGAACGCCGAAGAGGCAGCCCAGGCAGTCGCCGCGACCCGCTATGCGCCGGAAGGCGTGCGCGGCGTCTCGGTGTCGATGCGCGGCAACCGCTTCGGCACCATCCCCGACTACCACCAGGTCAGCAACCGCCACATCACGGTGGCCCTGCAGATCGAGAGCCGCACCGCGGTCGCCAACATCGAAGCCATCTGCGCGGTGGATGGCGTCGACTGCGTCTTCATCGGCCCGTCCGACCTCGCGGCCGGCTACGGCTACCTCGGCAACGCCAACCATCCGGAAGTGCAGGAAGCGATGCAGCGCGTGTTCGCCGCCGCCAAGGCCGCCGGCATCCCGGTCGGGATCCTGGCCCCGGCCGAGAACGACGCGCGCCGCTACATCGAGATGGGCGCGACCATGGTCGCCGTGGGCAGCGACCAGGGCCTGTTCCGCGCCGCCACGCAGGCGCTGCGCGACAAGTACGCTTTGTAAAAATCACGGAGAAACACAATGAGCAAAATCGGATTCATCGGCCTGGGCATCATGGGCAACCCGATGGCGGGCCACCTGATCAAGGCCGGCCATGAGGTTTTCCTGTACACCCATGGCGAGGTGCCGGGCGCGCTGGTCGAAGCCGGCGGCAAGGCCTGCGCCTCCAGCAAGGAAGTGGCGCAGAAGGCGGACGTGATCATCACCATGGTGCCGGACACCCCGCACGTGGCGGACGCCCTGTTCGGCGAAAACGGCGTGGCCGCGGGCCTCGCGCCGGGCAAGGTGGTGGTCGACATGAGCTCGATCTCGCCGGTCGAGACCAAGGTCTTCGCCGGGCGCATCAAGGCGCTGGGCTGCGAATACGTGGACGCCCCGGTGTCCGGCGGCGAAGTCGGCGCCAAGGCGGCCAGCCTGACCATCATGGCGGGCGGCTCGGAAGCCGCGTTCGACCGCGTCAAGCCGCTGTTCGAACTGATGGGCAAGAACATCACCCTGGTGGGCGAGAACGGCGCCGGCCAGACCTGCAAGGTGGCCAACCAGATCATCGTCGCGCTGAACATCGAGGCGGTCGGCGAGGCCCTGCTGTTCGCATCGAAGATGGGCGCCGATCCGGCCAAGGTGCGCCAGGCACTGATGGGCGGCTTTGCGGCCTCGCGCATCCTCGAGGTGCACGGCGAGCGCATGGTCAAGCGCACCTTCGATCCAGGCTTCCGCATCGAGCTGCACCAGAAGGACCTGAACCTGGCGCTGTCGAGCGCGCGCGCGGTCGGCGTCTCGCTGCCGAACACCGCCACCGCCCAGGAGCTGTTCAACAGCTGCGCGGCCCACGGCGGCGGCGGCTGGGACCACTCGGCCATGGTGCGCGCGCTGGAAAAGATGGCGAACTTCGAAATCGGCCAGCAGCAAAAATGAATCCACGCGCGCTGCTGGTGAAGATGTTCGAGGCGGCGATCGAATCCGCCCAGCCCGAACATTGCATCCCGCCGCACCTGCCCTCGCAGGGCGCGGGCAGGACCATCGTGATCGGCGCCGGCAAGGCATCGAGCGCGATGGCGCGGGCGCTGGAACAGCATTGGGCCGGCCCGCTGTCCGGCCTGGTGGTGACGCGCTACGGCTATGCGGTGCCCTGCCAGCGCATCGAGATCGTCGAAGCCGCGCACCCGGTGCCGGACCAGGCCGGCCTGGATGCGGCGCGCCGCATGATGGACCTGGTCCGGGGCCTCGGCCCGGACGATACCGTGATCTGCCTGATCTCGGGCGGCGGCTCTTCGCTGCTGCCGCTGCCGCTGGACGGCATCACGCTGGAAGACAAGCAGGCGGTCAACCGTGCCCTGCTCGCTTCCGGCGCGACCATCAGCGAAATGAACTGCGTGCGGCGCCACCTCTCTGCGATCAAGGGCGGGCGCCTGGCCGCGGCCTGCCATCCGGCGCGCGTGGTCACGCTGCTGATCTCCGACGTGCCGGGCGACCACCCCTGCGACATCGCCTCCGGCCCGACCGTCGGCGATCCGACCACCTGCGCGGACGCGCTGGCCATCGTGCGCCGCTACGGCATTGCCCTGCCGCCGGCGGTGCGCGAGGCACTGGAGAGCGGACGTGGCGAATCGGTCAAGCCGGGCGATGCGTGCCTGGAACGCTGCGAAACGCGGATGATCGCGACGCCGCAGATGGCGCTGGAAGCGGCGGCCGCCGTCGCGGTTGACGCCGGCATCACGCCTTACATCCTCGGCAACGCGATCGAGGGCGAAGCGCGCGACGTCGGCAAGGCGATGGCGGGCATGGCGCGCCAGGTGGCGGACTACGGCCAGCCCTTCGCGCGCCCCTGCGTGATGCTGTCCGGCGGCGAGACCACCGTGACCGTGCGCGGCCAGGGCCGCGGCGGACGCAATGTCGAGTTCTTGTTGTCGCTGGGATTGGCGCTGGAAGGACGGGCCGGGATTCATGCGCTGGCCGGGGATACGGATGGCGTCGACGGCCAGGAGGAGATCGCGGGCGCGGTGCTGGCGCCGGACACGCTGGCGCGGGCGTGGGAACTGGGGATCAAGCCGGCCGATGCCTTGCAGGACAACGACGGACACGGCTTCTTCGGGGCGCTGGGGGACTCGGTGGTGACCGGGCCGACGCTCACCAATGTGAATGATTTTCGGGCGGTGATGGTGCTGGAAGGGTAATCGCAGCCCTTCGATCAGGACACGTACATGTCAACGTCATTCCCGCGGAGGCGGGAATGACGTTCCAGGCTGGCTCAGAGCTCGATCAGGACATTACCTTCCGGGTCGATACGATGAGCGTACGACTGCACCCACGCATCGAACAGGCTGCCCCAGAAACCGCGGCCCGGCTGGACGAAGGCCGGGGACGACATCGATTGCAGTTGGGCGACTGCGCTGGACTGGTTGGACATGATTCACCTTTCGAAGAATGTTTGGATTGGTGACCATGTTAAAGAGCTGCTGATATGTCGTCCAATGACATGTTCTGATGCCGACCATCACAAACGCAAATGACCGGCCCGCTGCCGGAACTCAGCTATCAAGGTGGGAAATGAGGGCCTGCGTCGGCGATGATAATGATGACGACGGGCGCGCATGGTGCACGTCCACCGACACGCCCACCGCCATGATGTCGATGAGGAGCAGCTGCAGCACGCGCGAGATCATCGACAGGAAGCTGATGTTGTCCTCGGCGTGGTCGACCGCCAGCAGCACGCTGGCGCGGCGGGCCAGCGGCGACTGGCTGCTGCAGATCGCGATCACGTCGGCGCCGGCGGCGCGCGCCTTGTCGACGGCGCTCAGCAGCTCGGGCAGGCGCCCGGAATTCGAGATCGCCACCACCACGTCGCCCGGTCCCAGCAAGTCCGCGGCAAGGCTGAACAGGTGCGAGTCGCCGTACAGCGCGGTCGGGATGCGGAAGCGGAAGAACTTGTGCTGGCCGTCCAGCGCCACCACCCGCGCATTGCCCATCGCATAAAACTCGATGCGCTTGGCGCGGCTCACCAGTTCGATCGCGCGGTCGATTGCGCGCACGTCGAGCTGGTCGCGGAATTTCAGGATCGCCGACACGGTGTTGTCGATGACTTTCGCGGACAGGTCATGCGTGCTGTCGCTGTGGCGCACCTGGCTGTGGCGCACCGGGATCGCGCCGGTCAAGGAACTGGCGAACTTCAGCTTGAAGTCGGCCAGGCCGAGGAAGCCCAGCGAGCGGCAGAAGCGGATCACGGTCGGCTGGCTGACGTCGGCCAGCTTCGCGATCCCGGCGATCGGCTCGTTCAGCACCAGGCGCGGCTGCTCCAGCACCAGGCTGGCCACGCGCTGTTCGGCCGGGGTCAGTTCCGGCTGCAGCTGGCGGATGCGGTCCATCAGCGTGTTGTCGCCGCTGCGCCCGCGCAGGTGTTCTGACAGGATGTTGGCCACGCCGTCGAAGGCCACGTGGGGCGTGGCGATGACGTAGGTCGGGATGTCGGCGATATAGCCCGAAAAACGTCCCTTGGCCTCGAAGCGGGCGCGGAACGGCGACGTCTTGAACCACTCCCCCAGGCGCGGCACGATGCCGCCGCCGATGAAGATGCCGCCGAAGGCGCCCAGGGTCACGGCCAGGTTGGCCGCGGCGCCGCCCAGCATGCCGCAGAAGCATTCCAGCACTTCCAGGCACAGTGCGTCCTTCTCGTCCAGCGCGGCGGCGATGATGGCGGCGGAGTCGCGCGGGCGCGCATCCACGCCATTGCGCTCGGCCAGCGCGCGGTAAATGATTTCCATGCCGGGGCCGGAGATCAGGCGCTCGTTCGACACGTGGGTCCACTCGCGCCAGGCGGTCCGCAGGATCGCGAATTCGCGCTCGTCGCTGGGCGCGAAGTTGACGTGGCCGCCCTCGCTGCCGAGGGTGACGAAGCCGTCCACGGTCGGGATCCCGCCCGACACGCCCAGGCCCGTGCCCGGCCCGAGCACGCCCAGCACCGCATGCGGCGCCGGCTTGCCCGGCCCGACCTGCATCAGGTCCTCCGGCTTCAGGCCCGGGATCGCCATCGCCAGCGCCGTGAAGTCGTTGACGATCAGGAGGGTCGTCAGGCCCAGCTCGCGCCGCACCTCGTCGGTCGAGAAGGCCCAGGGCCGGTTGGTCATGCGCACGTAGTCGCCGTCGACCGGGTTGGCCAGCGCCAGCGCCGCGTGGTTCAGGCGCACGTCCTCATGTTCGGACAGGTAGAAGCGCAGCAGCGGAACGATGCCGTCGAACTCGTCGCACTTCAGCACCCGCACCGAGCGGTAAGTGCCCGGCGCGGTCTGCAGGGCGAAGCGCGCGTGCGTCGCGCCGATGTCGGCCAGCAGGCGCGGACCGTCGGCGAAGGCGGTACGGACATGATCCGGCTGCTCCTGCATGGCTCAGCCTTTCGCGCCGACGGTGCCGAACCAGGCGCCGTAGGGCGGCAGGGTGGCGGTGGTGCCGCCGACCTCGCCCGGCATGCCGTGGCCATTCAGCCTGCTGGCGCCGGCCGCTTCCGGCCAGTCGAAGTTCAGGGGCTGGCTGGTGGTGTTGAACACGGCCAGCACCGACGGGTGGCCCGGCAGGTCGCGGCGCAGCGCCAGCGCCTGCTCCGGCACGTCGAAGAACACGATGTCGCCGCGCGTGAGCTGCGGCAGCGTGCGGCGCCAGTGGATGATGGCGCGCTGGAAGTTCAGCATCGACTGCGGATCCTTGTCCTGCAGGTCCGCGGCCAGGGCCAGGTGTTCGGCCGGCACCGGCAGCCACGGCTTGCCGGTCGTGAAGCCGCCGTTGGCATCGGACGCGGTCCACGGCATCGGCGTGCGGCAGCCGTCACGGCCCTTGAACTCGGGCCAGAAGGTGATGCCGTAGGGGTCCTGCAGCAGTTCGTAGGGCACGTCCGCTTCCGGCAGCGCCAGTTCGTCGCCCTGGTACAGGCAGGGGGTGCCCTTCAGCGACAGCTGGATCGCCAGCACCAGCTTCGACAGGGCGGGCGTGATGTCCCCGTGCGCCCAGCGCGTGGCCACGCGGATCGCATCGTGGTTGCCGACCGACCAGGAAGCCCAGCCGTCCTTCACGCGCGCATTGAATTCCTCGACCTGCTGGCGGATGTGCGCCGCGGTGAACACCGGCGTCAGCAGGTTGAAGCTGTAGGCCATGTGCAGCTTGTCGCCGCCTTCGGTGTACTCGGCCATCTGTTCGAGCGCATCGTCGGAACTCACTTCGCCGATCGACACCGCGCCGAATTCATTCAGCTGCGCGCGCACGCGCTGCAGGAAGGCGATGTTCTCCGGCTGGGTCTTGTCGTAGATGTGCGCCTGCATGCCGTAGGGGTTGACGTCGGTGACGGTCGAGGTGTCGCGCACCAGCGCCGGCGGGTTGCTGCGCAACTGGCGGTCGTGGAAGTGGAACACGCAGGCATCCATGCGCACGCCGTCGACGCCGCGCGCGAGCCAGAAACGCTGGGCATCCAGGTGGGCCTGCTGCACTTCCGGATTATGGAAGTTGAGCTGCGGCTGGCTGACCAGGAAGTTGTGCATGTAGTACTGCTTGCGGCGGGTATCCCACTGCCACGCCGAGCCGCCGAACACCGACAGCCAGTTATTCGGCGGATTGCCGTCCGGGAGCGGGTCGGCCCACACATACCAGTCGGACTTCGGATTGTCGCGGCTGGCGCGGCTTTCGACGAACCACGGGTGGGTATCGGCGGTGTGCGACATCACCTGGTCGATCATGATCTTCAGGCCCAGGCTGTGCGCCTTGGCGACCAGCGCGTCGAAGTCGGCCAGGGTGCCGAACATCGGGTCGACGTCGCAGTAGTCCGCGATGTCGTAGCCGAAGTCCTTCTGGGGCGACTTGAAGAAGGGCGACAGCCAGACGATGTCGACGCCCAGGCTGGCGATGTAATCGAGTCTGGCCGTGATACCCGGCAGGTCGCCGACGCCGTCGCCATTGGTGTCGAGATAGCTGCGCGGATAGACCTGGTAAATGATGGCTTCTTTCCACCACGGATTGTTCGCGTCGGGAGTGGTCATGATGATGTCCGGTTAGTAAATTTTTAGGCAATATACAGCATCGATACTGGGCTGACAATCTGCCTGAAAATGATGAATTATCGTAAATATCCTTGAAAATCAGTGGCTTATAAAAATGTTGACTGAAGAATATATGGCACTGTAGTAGTCAAACTACAGATTCGATGTTAGGGTGGCGTGCTTGCCGAACAAGTTCTTGTTGCCAAGATAGAGTGGGTTGAATAGCATCGCGACATAGCAACCCGTCGTTCCCGTGAAAGCGGGAACCCATGCCGAAGCGCCAACGTTGGACAGGCTGCGTTATCGCACATGGTTCGACTTCGGCAACTCAGCATGGATCCCCGCTTTCGCGGGGACGACCGGATAATTCGGAGACCTCGATGACCCAGAACCCGCCCCCGGTAACAACCGGCCGCATGCCGCGCCAGATCCCCTTCATCATCGCCAACGAAGGCTGCGAGCGCTTCAGCTTCTACGGGATGCGCAACATCCTGACGCCCTTCCTGATCTCCTCGCTGCTGCTGTTCCTGCCGGAGGCCGAGCGCGCGGGTGAAGCCAAGCACGTGTTCCACACCTTCGTCATCGGCGTCTACTTCTTCCCGCTGCTGGGCGGCTGGCTGGCCGACCGCTTCTTCGGCAAGTACAACACGGTGCTCTGGCTCAGCCTCGTCTACTGCGCCGGCCACGCCTGCCTGGCCGCGTTCGAGAGCAACGTCCAGGGCTTCTACCTCGGCCTGTTCCTGATCGCGCTCGGCTCGGGCGGCATCAAGCCGCTGGTGTCTTCCTTCGTCGGCGACCAGTTCGACCACAGCAACAAGGACAAGGCGAAGGTCGTGTTCGACGCCTTTTACTGGATCATCAACTTCGGCTCCTTCTTCGCCTCGCTGCTGATGCCCATCTTCCTGCGCGACTACGGCGCGGCGGTCGCCTTCGGCATCCCCGGCATCCTGATGGCCATCGCCACCCTGGTGTTCTGGAGCGGCCGCAAGAAGTACGTGCACGTGCCGCCGAGCCCCGCCAATCCGCATTCCTTCATGAACGTGGCGCGCACCGCCCTGCTGGCGAAACGCGACGGCGCCGGCCGTCCGGGCCTGGCCGTGGCATCGGTCGGCGCCGTCGGCGCGCTCGCCTCGCTGGCGATGACGCCGAGCTGGGGCTTCGTGATCGCCGCCTGCACGGCCCTGGTGCTGCTGCTGGCCTTCGGCGGCATCGGCGTCGCGCTGCAGCTGGAGCGCGCACGCGGCCTGCATCCTGACGACGCGGTCGACGGCGTGCGCGGCGTGCTGCGCATCCTGATCGTGTTCGCGCTGGTGACGCCGTTCTGGTCGCTGTTCGACCAGAAGGCCTCGACCTGGATCGTGCAGGCGAATTCGATGATGCGCCCGACCCTGTCGCTGTTCGGCAGCGAATTCCGCTTCGAGCCGGCGCAGATGCAGGCCCTGAATCCGCTGCTGGTGATGCTGCTCATCCCGTTCAACAACCTGGTCGTGTTCCCCGCCCTGCGCCGCCTGGGCTGGGAGCCGACCGCGCTGCGCCGCATGACCGCCGGCATCGCCCTGTCCGCGCTGTCGTGGGTGGCGATCGGCACCATCCAGGTGGTGATGGACGGCGGCACCCCGGTCTCGATGGCCTGGCAGATCCTGCCCTACGCCCTGCTGACCCTGGGCGAGGTGCTGGTGTCCGCCACCGGCCTCGAATTCGCCTACAGCCAGGCCCCGAGCTCGATGAAGGGCGTGATCATGGCCTTCTGGTCGCTGGCGGTGACGGTCGGCAGCCTGTGGGTGCTGATCGTGAACGCCAGCGTCAAGAACGAGGCCGTGCTGGGCCACATCGCCAACACCGGCCTGGGCGTGATGGCCTTCCAGATGTACTTCTTCGCCGCCTTCGCCTTCATCGCCGCAGTCGTCTTCGGCTGGTACGCCACCCGCTACCGCATGGTTGACAACTACCGCGGAGACGCCGCATGAGGGGACCTCGACAAACCTGCTGCGCGTCGCGGAGTCGGCCTGCGATGCTCGCCGTACCGTAAGTACGGCTGCGCTTCTCGGCCAACTCGGCTTCCGCTCGCTACGGTCTGTCGAGGTCCCGTTAAGCTAACTAACCACATTTATTTAATGAATAGAACCACCACCGCCGCAGGCCTGCTGGCCCTGCTCGCCTCTGCCGGCGCCCACGCCGCCATCACTCCCGACGCCTGCGACAGCAAGAGCTTCCAGACCGTCCTGCATCCGGCCGCGGCCAGCTTCGACGCCCGCGCCGTGTGGCTCGACCGGCGCCTGATCGCCTTCCCCGGCGCGGCGCCCGATGGCGTGTTCAAGCTCTATCACTCGCGCACGGGCGCGATCGCCGCGCCGGTCGGTGGCAAGGTCACGGGCGACGCCGGCGCGCTGGTCCTCGGCCTAGCCAGGGACGGCGTGCCCGCGCCGCTGGCGGCGCGCTTCAAGTGGGTCGGCGCCGGCCCGGTGCTGCAGCTCGATGAAAACGACTTGTCGCGGATCGGCGACCTGCACCGCGAACAGCTGGTGCTGGTGCAGGAAGATGCGCAGGGCACCGTGCGCGCGGCCACGCGCGTGCAGGTGGCGGGCGCGCTGGACGACCTGTATGCGTCGGCCGCCGGCCTGGACAAGCTGGGCGTCGACATCGCCGACAACAAGACCGCTTTCACCGTGTGGGCCCCGACCGCGCGGCAAGCCGCGGTCTGCGTCTACAACTCGGCGGGCAGCACCGCGCGCGCGGTCTACCAGCTGCGCTTCGACGCGGCCACCGGCGCCTGGAATACCGCGGTGCCGGGCGACCTGACGGGCAAGTACTACAAATATGCGGTCGAGGTGCCGGTCGACGGCATGGGCCTGGTGCGCAACCTGGTCACCGATCCCTACTCGATCAGCCTGAGCACCGATTCGAAGCGCAGCTACATCGCGCGCCTGGATTCGCCGCGCCTGAAGCCGTCCGGCTGGGACGCCACGCCCTCGCCGCAGACGGTCCGGAACCCGACCGACATGGTGGTCTACGAACTGCACGTGCGCGACTTCTCGATCAACGACGAGAGCGTGCCGGAGCGCCTGCGCGGCAAGTACGGCGCCTTCGCCCGCGGCGATTCGAACGGCGTGCGCCACCTGGCCGCGCTGGCCAAAAGCGGCCTGACCGACATCCACCTGCTGCCGGTGTACGACATCGGCAGCGTGCCGGAAGCCGGCTGCGCCGTACCGAAGCCGGCCGGTGCGCCGGACAGCGAGGCCCAGCAGGCCCTGGTGAAGAAGACCGCGGAAACCGACTGCTTCAACTGGGGCTACGACCCCTACCACTACAACGCGCCGGAAGGCAGCTACGCCACCGATCCGGCCGATGGCGCCCGCCGCATCGTCGAGTTCCGCGAGATGGTCGGCAGCCTGCACAGGCTCGGCCTGCGCGTCGGCATGGACGTGGTGTTCAACCACACTTTCATCGCCGGGCAGCACGAGAAGTCGGTGCTGGACCGCATCGTGCCCGGCTACTACCACCGCCTCAACGCCACCGGCGGCATCGAGCGCTCGACCTGCTGCGACAACACGGCCACCGAAAACCTCATGATGGGCAAGCTGATGATCGATTCGGTGACCCTGTGGGCGACCCAGTACAGGATCGATTCCTTCCGCTTCGACCTGATGGGCCACCAGCCGCGCGCCACCATGGAAGCCTTGCAGCGGCGCGTGGACGCGGCCGCCGGCCACCCGGTGCAGCTGATCGGCGAAGGCTGGAACTTCGGCGAAGTGGCGAACGGCGCGCGCTTCGTGCAGGCCTCGCAGCTGTCCTTGAACGGCAGCGGCATCGGCACCTTCAACGACCGCACCCGCGACGCCGTGCGCGGCGGCTCGGCCGGCGATTCCGGCGAAGCGCTGTTCGCGCGCCAGGGCTGGATCAACGGCCTTGTCTACGACCCCAACGGCCACGCCGGCCAGCAGGCGCCGGCGCATTCACCGACTGAGCTGCTGCGCGCCGCCGACATGGTGCGCGCCGGCCTGGCGGGCTCAATCCGCAGCTATCCGCTGCAGACCTACGACGACAGGACCGTGCCGCTGCAGGCCATCGCTTACGGCGACCAGCCGGCCGGCTATGCGAGCGAGCCGTCCGAGGTCGTGAACTACGTCGAGAACCACGATAACCAGACCCTGTACGACATCGACGTGTTCAAGCTGCCGGCATCGACCTCCAGCCAGGACCGCGCGCGCGTGCAGGTGCTGGGCATGGCGGTGGACGCGTTCGCGCAGGGCATCGCCTACTTCCACGCCGGCATCGACGTGCTGCGTTCGAAGTCCCTGGACCGCAACAGCTTCAACTCGGGCGACTGGTTCAACCGCCTGGACTGGACCTACCGCGACAACTACTTCGGCACCGGCCTGCCGCCGGCGGAAGACAACGGCAAGGACTACGCCCTGCTGAAGCCCCTGCTGGCCAACCGGGCCTTCAAGCCGGCGCCGTCCGACATCGCCTTCGCGCGCGACGCCTTCCGCGACCTGCTGGCCATCCGCGCCAGCTCGACCCTGTTCCGCCTGCCCACCAGCACGGAGATCAAGCGCCGCCTGCGCTTCTTCAACACCGGCTCGACCCAGAACCCGACCGTGGTCGCGGCCCACCTGGACGGCGAAGGCTACCCGGGCGCCGGCTTCAAGGGCATCAGCTACTTCATCAACGTCGACAAGGTCGGCCACACGGTGTTCGATCCGCAGGCGGCCGGAAAATCGATGCGCCTGCATCCGGTGTTCATGTCGCCGAACGCGGCCGACAAGCGCGCGACCCAGGCGAGTTTCGACCCGGCGAGCGGAGCGTTCAGCATTCCGCCGCGCACGGCGGTGGTGTTCGTGGAAGACTGAGCGCCCGGGATATCCGCGCAGCAAAGGAACAAGGCCGCAGCCGCAGCGGTGCTAGTATTTTTCGCCATCACCTCAAGGAGGACGGCAATGGAAAAGATACGGGCATGGGCTGCGCAAACCGCGGGCGGCCAACTTGTTCCTTTTGAATACGACCCGGGCCCGCTCGGGCCGGAAGACGTGGAAATCCAGGTCGAGCATTGCGGCGTCTGCCACTCCGACCTGTCGATGCTCGACAACGAATGGGGCATCACCGCCTATCCCTTCGTGCCGGGCCACGAGGCGATCGGGCACGTGGTCGCCCTCGGCGAGGTTGCGCGGACCAAGGGCTTGAGCATCGGCCAGCGCGTCGGCGTCGGCTGGAACGTGCGCAGCTGCCAGCATTGCGCGGCCTGCATCCGCGGCGACTTCCACCTGTGCGAGACCGCTCAGGCGACCATCGTCGGCCACCACGGCGCCTTCGCCGACCGCGTGCGGGCGCACTGGATCTGGAGCATACCGATCCCGGCCGCGCTGGCGCCCGGCAATGCCGGCCCCCTGCTGTGCGGCGGCATTACCGTGTTCGCGCCGCTGATGCAGCTGCACGTGCCGCCGACCGCGCGGGTCGCGGTATTCGGCATCGGCGGCCTGGGCCACATGGCCCTGATGTTCGCGAAAGCCTGGGGCTGCGACGTCACGGCCTTCACCTCCTCGCCCAACAAGGTGCAGGAGGCGCTGTCCTTCGGCGCCCACCATGCGGCGTCGAGCCGTTCCGAAGCCGACCTGCAGCGCCTGGCGGGCAGTTTCGATTTCATCTTCATCACCGCCAACGCGACGCTCGACTGGGATGCCATCGTCAACCTGCTGGCGCCGGGCGGCCGGCTGCACTTCCTCGGCGCCGTGCTCGAACCGGTGCCGGTGCAGGTCATGAGCCTGCTGATGGGCCAGCGGGCGGTGTCCGCCTCGCCGACCGGCAACCGCGACCAGATCGACACCATGCTGCGCTTCGCCACCCACCACCACGTCTCGCCCAAGGTCGAGCACTTCCCGATGAGCCGGGTCAACGAGGCGATGGACCATCTGCGCGCCGGCAAGGCGAGTTACCGGATCGTGCTGGATGCCGATTTCAGGTAGCGCTCAGGCCTCGCTGCCGACGCCGTGCCGGACGGTGAACAGGCCGTCCGGGTCGTAGCGCCGCTTCACCTGCAGCAGCCTCGGGTAGTTGGAACCCCAGTAGGCATCCTGCCAGCGCTGCTGGAAATAGTCGCTTTCGGAGACGTAGGCGCCGGCGCCCGGCGCCGCCTTGCGCAGCGCGTCCATGGCGCGGCGGATCGTCGCGGCGCGGCGGCGCGCTTCCCGTTCATCGACCTTCGCGCCCGGCATGCCGGGATAGGCCGGCCCGCCGCCGCCGGCGATGATGGCCAGCGCAAAAGCCTCGGCCACGCCCGGATGGGTCGCCGTAGCGCGCGTGGCGGCCAGCGCTTCCTGCGGCGCGCCTGCCAGTCCCTTGTTGAAGTGCAGGCCCACGTCCCACTGAGCGGCGGCCGCGCACAGGCTGTCCACCAGGCGCGCCTGGGCGCCCTCTTCCAGCAGCGCGGCCGGCAGCCAGGTCGATTCGTAGCCGTGGATATACCAGCCGGCCTGGCCGCGATCGCCCTCCCACACCACGTGGTGCGCCGGCGTGCCCGCGCGGCCGTCGCGCGCCATGATGCCGGGCGCGGTCTTGTCCCAGAAGTCCGCGTCCCAGAAGCGGCGCGCCGGGATCGCCATGATGGTCGGTTCCTTGATCGTGTAGTCGCCGCTGGCGCGCACCCAGTCGAAGAACGGCGCCCAGATCGCCTGGGCCTGGGCGCGGTCGAGTCCCTGGAACACCATCGACAGCTGCAGCTGCCTGCCGTCGCGCAGCGAGACCGTTTCGCCCCAGTGCGGGTTGAACAGGCGCTCGCGGTAGAAGGCGATGAAGCGCGCGACCAGGGGCTTGAACGCCGCGTCGGTGTTCGCCGTGATCTCGCCGAACACGCCGCCGAAGAACTCCGGCAGTTCGTGGGTGCGCAGGGTCATCCGCGTGACGACGCCGAAGGTCCCGCCGCCGCCGCCCTTGATGGCCCAGAACAGGTCCGCGTTGGTGTGCGCGTTGGCGATGCGGACGGCGCCGTCGGCGGTGACGATTTCGGCCTCGAGCAGGCTGGCGGCGGCGGTGCCGTAACGCTTCGAGAAGCTGCCGAAGCCGCCGCCCTGCACCAGTCCCGGCACGCCGACCGTGGTGCAGCCGCCGCCCTGCACATAGCGGCCGGCTTTCGTGGTCACGGCCGTGTAGGCATCGATCCACATCGCGCCGGCGCCAACGCTCACCGCCGGCGCGGCATCCGCCCTGGTTCCGCCGTGCGGCACGAAAGCGTCGTGCAGCTCGACGGCGTTCATGGCGCGCGGCCATACCAGCAGGGAGTCCGGCGCGTTCGAGGCGCCCTTGTAACTGTGGCCGCAGCCCTTCACCACCAAGCGCAGCCTGTGGGTGCGTGCGAAATTGACGGCGGCGACGATATCGGCCGTCTCGCGCGCCGCGACCGCGTAGGCGCTCGGCTGCGACAGCCAGGCATCCTGCCAGCCGCTGGTCTGGGTGAGCGCGGGCGTGTCGCCGATGAAGTACGGGTTCTTGACCTGTTCGCGGACGGCCGCGCAGGCTGCGGCGTCAGTGGCGCAGCCTGCGAACGGTGACGACAGCTTCAGCAGCCGTCCCGAGGTCGCGCGCCGCAGTCCGTCCCACGCGGCGGCATTCGGCCAGCCGGGGCCGCCGGGACGCACGCGTGAATAGCGCGTCTTCGCCCTTGCCAGCCCGGGCAGGCCGCCCACCGCCAGCGCGGCGCCCAGGGAAGCCGTCAACACCTCGCGTCGCTTCATGCTTCATCCCTTGTTGTTGATGTATGTTCAACAAGGATGAAGCATCGCCGCGCGGCAGGCAACCGGTTTGTGAACGGCTCATCCGAGGGGTGGCCTGGCCAGGCCCGAACTGAGCGCGCACAACATGATCAGCGTGGCCATGTTCGCCAGCCGCCTGATGTCATCCGGATGCATCATGTTGCTCTCCAATGGGGAAATATGCCCATTGTGGAATGCCACACGGAAACATCCTTGATCCAGGCGGACCGGGGCCGCTGATGCCGATCCGGCTCCTGCGCCGGATCGGAAGATCAGATATCGAGGTGGGAAATCAGCAGGCGCCGGCGCTCGCTGTCGCCTTCGCCGCTGTCGCCGTTCTCCTGGCCCAGCGAGATGCCGACCGCCATGATGTCGATGAGGAGCAGTTGCAGGATGCGCGAGATCATCGAGAGGAAGGTCGTGCTGTCCTCGCTGTGGTCGACCGCCAGGCAGATGCTGGCCTTGCGCGCCAGCGCCGACTTGCTGCTGGTGATGGCGATGACGTCGGCGCCCGCCGCGCGCGCGGTGTCCACGGCGCTGAGCAATTCAGGCAGCTGGCCGGTGGTCGAGATCGCGATCACGACGTCGCCCGGCCCGAGCAGCTCGGCCGCCAGCGAGAACAGGTGCGAGTCGCCGTAGGACGAGGTCGGGATGCGGAAGCGGAAGAACTTGTGCTGGCCGTCCAGCGCCACCACGCGCGAATTGCCCATCGCGTAGAACTCGACGCGCTTGGCGCGGCGCAGGATCTCGATGGCGCGGTCGATCGAATTCACGTCGAGCTGGTCGCGGAATTTCAGGATCGCGGATACCGTGTTGTCGATCACCTTGGCCGACAGGTCGTGCGTGCTGTCGGTCATCCGCACCTGGCTGTGGCGCACGGGGATGGTGCCGGTCAGGCTGCCCGCGAACTTGAGCTTGAAGTCGGCCAGGCCGGAAAAGCCCAGCGAGCGGCAGAAGCGGATCACGGTCGGCTGGCTGACGTCGGCCAGCTTCGCGATCTCGGCGATCGGCTCGGACAGCACCTTGCGCGGATGCTCCAGCACCAGGGTCGCGACGCGCTGCTCGGCCGGCGACAGTTCGTGCTGCAGGTGCTGCACCCTTTCCATCAGCGTGTTGGCGCCGGTACGGCCGCGCAGGTGCTCCGACAGGATGCTCGCCACGCCGTACAGCGCCGGGTTCGGCGTCATGATCACGTAGGTCGGGATCTGCGCCAGGTAGTCCGAGAAGCGGCCCTTGGCTTCGAAGCGGGCGCGGAACGGCGAAGTCGCGAACCACTGCGCGACGCGCGGCACGATGCCGCCGCCGATGAAGATGCCGCCGAACGCGCCGAGGGTCACGGCCAGGTTGGCGGCCGCCCCGCCCAGCATGCCGGCGAAGCACTCCAGCACTTCCAGGCACAGCGGGTCCTTCTGTTCGAGCGCCGCGTTGACGATGTCGGCGGCATTGCGGGCCGGGGCCTGCACGCCATTCCTTTGCGCCAGCGCGCGGTAGATGATCTCCATGCCGGGGCCGGAGATCAGGCGTTCGTTCGACACGTGCTGCCACTCGCGCCAGGCGTACTGCAGGATCGCGAATTCGCGCTCGTCGGCCGGGGCGAAGTTGACGTGGCCGCCCTCGCTGCCGAGGGTGACGAAACCGTCCACGGTCGGGATCACGCCCGATACGCCCAGGCCGGTGCCCGGGCCCAGCACGCCGGCCACCGCATGCGGCTGCGGCTTGCCGCCGCCGATCTGCAGCAGCTCGTCAGGCTTGAAGCCCGGCAGCGCCATCGCCAGCGCCGTGAAGTCGTTCACGATCAGCAGCGTGGTCAGGCCCAGCGTGCGCCGCACCTCGTCGGTGGAGAACTGCCAGTCGCGGTTGGTCATGCGGATGAAATCGCCGCTGATCGGGTTCGCGAGCGCGAAGGCGGCATGGCTGATGCGCACGCCGCCCGTCTGTTTTTGCGTCTGTTCCAGGTAAGCGTTCAGCAGCGGGACGATGCCGGGATAGTCGTCGCACAGCAGCACGGCGACATTGCGCAGCACGCCGGGCGCGCTCTCCAGCGCGAAGCGCGCATGGGTCGCGCCGATGTCGGCCAGCAGGCGCGGGCCGTCTGCGTAGGCGGCGCGGGGGTGCTTCTGTTCGGTGGTGTCGGGCTCGATGGTCATTACGCTAGGATACCATTGATTGAATGGCACCAAAACCATTAGCCCGTCGTCCCTGCCCTTGCCTTCGGGGAAATGACTACTCCGCCTGCGGAGGCTGCGGCGCCACCGCCCCTTCCACCCGCACATCCGGCATGAACCACAACACCACCAGCGCCGCCAGCACGATCACCGTGCCGGCCCCGAAGATGTTGGCGATGGCCTGCCGGTAGACTTCGCGCATGGCCGGGTCGAGGATCTTGCCGGAGCCGGCGCTGGCCGCGGCCGCGATGCCGTGGGCCTGCAACTGGTGCGCCAGGATCGCGCCGGAGCCGGTCACGCCGAGCAGGCCGCCGAAGGAGCGGAAGAAGGTCAGCATGGCGGTGCCGACGCCGCGCCGCGCCACCGGCAGCGCGCTCTGCACGACGATGGTCATGTTCGGCATCACCAGGCCCAGGCCGGCGCCGAGGAAGAAGATCGGCGGCTCGATGAACAGGTAGCCGCGCCTCGTGGCCATGGCCCAGGTCAGCGCGGCGAAGGCGGCCACCGCCACCGCCAGGCCGGCCACCTGCCCTTCCTTGTACCTGTTGGCGCGCGCCACGAGGCGGCCGACCAGGCTCGATGCGACGATCATCCCGGCCATCATCGGCACCGTCAGCATGCCGGACGTCGCCGGGCTGCTGCCCATCACGAGCTGGAAGAACAGCGGGAAGAACACGCTCGATCCCATCAGGCCGACGAAGCTCAGCGCCATCACCACGCTGGCCAGGTTGAACACCCGGTTGCCGAACAGGTCGGGTGGCAGCACCGGCTCGGCGGCGCGGCGCAGGTGCACCACCAGCCAGGCGCCCAGCGCCACGGCGAGCGCGGCGCAGACCTTGATCTCGGGAGCATCCCAGGGCCATTCGGTGCCGCCCAGCGCCAGGATCAGCAGCAGCGAGACGATGCTGGTCGTGAGCAGGACCGAGCCCAGGTAGTCGATGCGGTGCGCGTGCGTGATCACGGGCTTGCGCAGCGAGCGCGCGATGGCCCAGCAGGCGAAGGCGCCGACCGGCAGGTTGATGAAGAAGATCCAGTGCCACGACAGCAGGTCGGTCATGAAACCGCCCAGCACCGGGCCGAGCACGCTGGTGACGGCGAACACGATGGCGATCGAGCCCTGGCGCTTGGCGCGGTCCTGCGGCGTCACCAGGTCGCTGATGATGATCTGGGCCAGCGGCATGAAGCCGCCGGCGCCCATGCCCTGGATGGCGCGGAACACGATCAACTGGGTCATGCTGCCGGCCAGGCCGCACAGCACCGAACCGGCAAGGAAGGTGGCGAGCGCCGTGAAGATCATCGGCCGGCGGCCGTACTGGTCGGCCATCTTGCCGTACAGGGGCATGGTGGCGGTCGAGGCCAGCACGTAGGCGGTCACCACCCAGGACAGGTGGGCCATGCCGCCGAGGTCGGCGACGATGCGCGGCAGGGCCGTGGCGACGATGCTCTGGTCGAGCGCGCCCAGGCCGAGCACGGCCATCAGGGCGAAGTAGACGGCCCGGATCTCCTTCTCGGTGACCGGTACGGGGGCGGTGGCGTGCGGAGTCTGGGTCATGGGCGGGCAATGGACTTGAGGGGTTCGATGGCGGCCGCCAGCGCATCCAGCTGGGCGGCGTCGAGGCGCTTGAGGCGCTGCGCCAGCCAGTCCAGGCGATGGGCATGCATCTGGTCGGTGACGGCCTGGCCGGCCTCGGTGAGCCGCAGGCCGGTGCGGCGCCGGTCCTCGGGGTCGGGGGCGCCGCGCGCCAGCAGGCCGGCTTCTTCGAGCGCTTTCACCTGTGCGCTCATGGTGGGCGTGCGCACCTGTTTCATGCGCGCCAGCTCGGCCACGCCGATGCCCGGGTGGTGGCTCACGGCGCCCAGCAGCATGGCCTGCATGAGCGACAGGCCGGACGTCTGGCGCTCGGCGTCGCGTTTTATTTCGCGCACCAGCAGCTTGATGGCGTCGCGCAGGTCTTCCGCCACCTGCACTGTGCGGTCGGGTTGTGTTGTCATCATGATTATATTAGGTAGGCTACCTAACCATCTTACGACAAACCCTTCGCCGGTTCAAGCGAAGCGCGCGCGCCCCTCCTCGCGCTTCGCCGATCGCGCCGCCAGCCACGCGACGCCGGCGGCCAGCACCAGCACGGCCACGCTCATGCCGAAGGTGGCGCGGTAGCCGCTGGCGTCGAACAGGATGCCGCCGAAGGTCGCGCCGGAGGCGATCGCCAGCTGCACCACCGCCACCATCAGGCCGCCGCCGGCCTCCGCATCCCGCGGCAGGCTGCGCGCCAGCCAGGTCCACCAGGCGACCGGCGCCGAGGTGGCGACCAGCCCCCAGATGCCCAGCAGGACGGCGGTCACGGCCAGCGAGCTGCCGAAGCCCATCAGGGCCAGGCCAAGCGCCGCCATCACCAGGGGAATGGCGACCAGCATGCGGTACATGCCGTTTTCCAGAAACGCGCCGATGACGGTGGTGCCGATGAAGCCGGCCACGCCGACCAGCAGCAGCAACAGCGACAGCGTCGACACCCCGACCCGCGTCACGCCCTCGAGGAAAGGCCGCAGGTAGGTGAACAGCGCGAACTGCCCCATGAAGAACAGCGCCACCGCCAGCATTCCCAGCGCGACCGGAGGGCGCCTGAACAGGCGGAACACCGCGCCGGGCGACGCCCCCTCGCCCGCCTTCAGCGCGGGAAGGCTGAACAGCTTCCAGGCCAGGGCGATGGCCGCGACCGGCACCACGGCGAAGAAGGCGCCGCGCCAGCCGACGACCGCGCCTAGGAAGCTGCCCAGCGGCGCCGCGACCACGGTCGCCAGCGCGTTGCCGCCGTTGACGATGGCCAGCGCGCGCGGCACCTGGTGCGCCGGCACCAGCCGCATCGCGATCGCCGCCGACATCGACCAGAAGCCGCCGATCGCCACGCCGATGAAGGCACGGCCGATCATGAACACCGTGTAGTTGGGCGCGAAGGCCGCGACCGTGCCCGACACGATCATCATGAGGGTCATGGCCGCCAGCAGCAGCTTGCGGTCGAGGCGCCCCGCCAGCGGCGCGATGAACAGGCTGGTCGCCAGGGCAAACGCGCCGGAGACCGAGATCGCCTGCCCGGCCTGCCCTTCGCTGATGTGCAGGTCGGCGGCGACCGGCGTCAGCAGGCTGACCGGCATGAACTCGGAGGCGACCAGCGCGAACGCGCCGAGCGCCATCGCGAAGACCGCGCCCCATGCCGCCGGCCTGCTTTCCACCTCGGCCTGTTCGGCAGTGATGCGCATGTCCATGCTGTCCTCCTTACGCCGCCAGCGTGGCGCTGTCGATCACGAAACGGTACTTGACGTCGCCCTCGAGCATGCGCTCGTAGGCGGCGTTGATCTCGTCCGCACGAATCATCTCGATGTCGGCGACGATGCCGTGCCCGGCGCAGAAGTCCAGCATCTCCTGGGTTTCCGGGATCCCGCCGATCATCGAGCCGGCCAGCGCGCGGCGCTTCATGATCAGGTTGAACACCTGCGGCGACGGGTGCGGCGTGGCCGGCGCGCCGACCAGCACCATGGTGCCGTCGCGCTTCAGCAGCGTGAGGTAGGCGTCGAGGTCGTGCGGCGCCGCCACGGTATTCACGATCAGGTCGAGCGTCTTCGCGCGCGCCGCCATCGCAGCCGGGTCTTTCGACACCACCACTTCATGCGCGCCCAGCGCTTGCGCATCCCGGCGCTTCGATTCCGAGGTGGTGAAGGCGACCACGTGCGCGCCCATCGCGCGCGCCAGCTTGATGCCCATGTGGCCAAGGCCGCCGATGCCGACGATGCCGACCGTCTTGCCCGGGCCCGCGTTCCAGTGGCGCAGCGGAGAATACGTGGTGATGCCGGCGCACAGCAGCGGCGCCACGGCGGCCAGCTGCTCTTCCGGATGGCTCACGCGCAGCACGAAACGTTCGTGCACCACGATCTGCTCGGAATAGCCGCCCAGCGTGTGGCCGGGCGCGTCCGGGGTCGCGCCGTTGTAGGTGCCGACCATGCCGTCGCAGTACTGTTCCAGGCCGTCTTCGCAGTCGGCGCAATGCTGGCAGCTGTCGACCATGCAGCCGACGCCGACCAGGTCGCCGACCTTGTGCTTGCGTACGTGGTCGCCGACGCTTGCGACCCGACCGACGATCTCGTGGCCAGGCACGCAGGGGTACAGGGTGCCGGCCCATTCGCCGCGCACGGTGTGCAGGTCGGAATGGCACACGCCGCAAAAGGCGATGTCGATCCGGACGTCGTGCGGTCCCGGCGCGCGGCGGGTGATGTCCATCGATTCCAGCGGCTTGTCGCCGGCGTAGGCGCCATAGGCTTTCACAGTCATGTTCACTCCCTTGTTTGCGAAGGGAGGCATGATAAGAGCAAACAGACACGGAAAACGGGGCTGGAATTGCATGGGCTTATGAATTCAGCTCATAAGTGCGATGCTTGATTAGGATTACACTGTCATCAATGGCCCGCGAAAACATCAACGACATCCTCGTCTTCCTCGCCGTCGCGCGCGAGCGCAGCTTCACGCGCGCGGCGGCCAAGCTCGGCATGACGCAGTCCGCCCTCAGCCACATCATCCGCGGGCTGGAAGAGCGCCTCGGCGTGCGCCTGCTGACCCGCACCACGCGCAGCGTCTCGCCCACCGACGCCGGCGAACGCCTGCTGCAGAACGTGGGCCCGCGGCTGGAAGAAATCGAAGCGGAAATCGCCGCCGTCAGCGACCTGGGCGACAAGCCGGCCGGCACCATCCGCATCACGGCCATCGACCACGTGGTCGACGACGTGCTCTGGCCGCGCATCGCGCCGCTGCTGCCGCAATATCCGGACCTGCACGTGGAATTCAGCGCCGACTACCGCATGGTCGACATCGCGGCGGAGCGCTACGACATCGGCGTGCGCTTCGGCGACCAGGTCGAGAAGGACATGATCGCAGTGCGCCTGACGCCGGACGTCAGGATGATGATCGTCGCCGCCCCGGCCTATTTTGCGCACCGGCCGGTGCCGGGATCGGCGCAGGATCTCATGAAGCACAACTGCATCGCCCTGCGCCTGGCCAGCAGCGGCGGCCTGTATGCCTGGGAGCTGCGCCACGAGGGGCGGGACATGGAAGTGCGGGTGCGCGGCCAGCTCATCTTCAACAGCGCCTACCAGATCCTGAATGCGGCGCTGGGCGGCCATGGCCTGGCCTTCATTCCCGAAGTCCTCGCGGGCCCGCACGTGCGCGCGGGACGCCTGCTCAGCGTGATGGAAGACTGGTGCCCGGCCTTCGCCGGCCTGCACGCCTATTACCCGAGCCGGCGCCAGAATTCGCGCGCGCTGGCGCTGGTGATCGATGCGATCCGCATGAAAGAGTAAGCCTCCGCGGATGAGCGGCGGCCGTCAGCACGAAATCCGAAAACGCGAGAAAATAGCGGATTCCGGTTCAAATTCAAACACTTGATATGTCCGATTCAGCAACCTTGCCTCTCCCGCGCCGTGTCGACATCAATCCGAAGCCGCTCGGCATTTCGCTATTGCTCATCCTCGGCGGCGCGATGTATCTCGCGCAGACCGTCAGCGCGAAACTGTCCGCGCTGTTCGTGGTCGGCGCCCTGCTCGGTCTCGCGCTGTACCACGCCGCCTTCGGCTTCACGTCCTCGTGGCGCGTCTTCATCGCGGACGGCCGCGGCGCCGGCCTGCGTGCGCAGATGATCATGCTCGCCGTCGGCGTGGCGCTGTTCTTCCCGGCGCTGGCCGCCGGCACCCTGTTCGGCAATCCGGTCAACGGCCTCGTCTCGCCCGCCGGCACCTCGGTGGTCATCGGCGCCTTCCTGTTCGGCATCGGCATGCAGCTGGGCGGCGGCTGCGCCTCCGGCACGCTGTACACGGTCGGCGGCGGCAGCACGCGCATGATCGTCACCCTGGTCGCCTTCATCGCCGGTTCCGTGATCGCCACCGCGCACATGCCGTTCTGGACCTCGCTGCCGCAACTGAAACCGATCTCCCTGGTCAAGACGCTGGGCCTGGCGCCCGCGCTGCTGCTGAACTGGGCCGTGTTCGCGCTGATCGCGTGGATCACGGTGGTGGTCGAAAAGCGCCGCCACGGCAAGCTGGTCGCCCCGAACCCGCCGGCGGGACGCGCCACGACCTGGCTGCACGGCCCGTGGCCGCTGGTGGCCGGCGCCATCGCGCTGGTCGTGCTCAACTTCGCGACGCTCGCGCTGTCGGGCCGTCCGTGGGGCGTGACCTCGGCGTTCGCGCTGTGGGGCGCGAAGGCGGCAGCGGCGATCGGCATCGACACCGCCAGCTGGGCCTACTGGTCGACCAAGGCCAACGCCGCCGCGCTGGCCGCGCCGGTCTCGCACGACGTGACTTCGGTGATGGACATCGGCATCGTGCTCGGCGCGATGCTGGCGGCCGCGCTCGCGGGCCGCTATGCGCCGGTGTGGAAACTGCCGCTGCGCTCCTTCATCGCGGCCGTCGTCGGCGGCCTGATGCTCGGCTACGGCGCCCGCCTGGCCTATGGCTGCAACATCGGCGCCTACTTCAGCGGCATCGTCTCGGGCAGCCTGCACGGCTGGCTGTGGCTGGTCGCGGCCTTCGCCGGCAATGTGTTCGGCACCCGCCTGCGCCCGCTGTTCGGGCTCGAGGTCGAGCGCCTGAAGACGACCGGCTGCTGAGCGGCGCGCCGCCTTGCCAGCGTGTGCATGCTGGCGGCCGGCTGCGCGATTGATTCCTCGACAATTTCATGCGAGCATCGGCTGATCAGTCTACTTCCATGTAGACCGGGTGCCGACAGACTTTGTGAGGATATCAATGAAGGACATGTGGGAACGTATCGAGCGCCGGCTCGCGGAACTGGGATGCGCGGACGCGATGGCGCTACGGCCGGGTGCAAGCGCGAACGAGATCGCGCAACTCGAGGAGCACCTTGGCATCGGCTTGCCGGACAGCGTGAAACGGTCCCTCGCCATTCATGACGGCCAGGATGGCTTTGGCCTGGTCGACGGTAGTGCCTTGCTGTCCCTCGCCGGGATCCGGCAACAATGGGATACCTGGCGCTCGCTCGATGAAGACGCGATGAATGCCGACTGCGCCGAATTCATGGCTTCCGAGCCGGAAGGCTTCATCAAGCCCATGTACTGCAACCGCGCCTGGATTCCGCTGACACATGATGCGGGCGGAAACCACGTTGGCCTCGACTACGATCCTGGCCCGCTGGGGCAGCGCGGCCAGGTGATCGCATTCGGGCGGGACGAAGACACCAAGCGCTTACTGGCAGGCAGCTTCGAGGCCTTCATGGAAGCCAGGCTGTCCTGGCTCGAGCGCGCGCGATGGAATGGCGAGTATCTCGACGCCGAAAGCCGCGCGTAGGGCTTCCGGGCCGATACCGCCACGCCACGATCAGTCCAGCGCAATCAGCGCCACCGGCGCCCGCAACTCGAACTGCACCTTGCCGCCCGAGACCATCGCGGTCTTGCCGGTGTACCAGTCGCGCACGGTCTGGCCGTCGCCGAACACGCCGGCCACCGGGATCGCCACCGTGCGGTCGTGCGGCAGGCCGAGCGCGACCACCACGCGATCCGTCACGCCATCCTTTTCGTAGGTGCGCTTGAAGACGTAGGGGCTGGACTGCAGCATCTGGTGCACGCCCGCCCCCACCGCCGGATGCGCATGGCGGAAGCGGCCCAGGCGCGCCCAGTGGTCGCGCACCTCGGCCACGCCGAACAGGCCGACCCTGGTGTTGTTCTTCAGCTGGTCCCAGTTCATGAAGGAACGCAAGTTGGCATCGCCTTCCGCACCCTCGATCTTCAGCACGCGCGCGGTTTCGTCGCCGTAGTAGATCTGGGCCTGGCCCGGCGCCAGCAGCAGCTTGTTCGCCTCTTCCATCGGATGCTCGCGCAGCGCGTCGAAGGGATGGCCGTCGTCGTGCGAATCGAGGTAGTTCAGCACCGAATAGCCCTTCAGCGGGCCGTGCAGCGCCGCCGAGTACGACGAGAACAGCTGCTCGTAGCCCTGGCGCGCGTCGCCCGCCATGCTGAAGTTGATCATGCTGTCGAAGCCGTTGTCGTAATAATCGGCCTTGGCGCCGCCGTCGTAGGTGAACTGGCGGCCGGCACCGATCGAGTAGCCGTAGGTCTCGGCGGTCATGAAGAACGGCAGGTTGCCGATTCTATCCACCGTCTGCTTCCCGGCCGGGGTGCGCTTCCAGTCCTCGTAGGCGGCGCTCGCGACTTTCTTCAGGTCCTTCCACACACCCGGCTCGGTATGCTTGACGGTGTCGGCGCGGAAGCCGTCGAAGCCGTACTTGCGGACCCAGTCGGCGTGCCATTTCATCAGGTAGTAGCGCGGCGCGCGCGGATAGCCGGTGCGCTTGAAGAAGTCGTTCAGCTCCGCCGTCTCGCGCTCGTAGCGCCCTTCCTTCTTCCACTTCGCCACCACGCCAGGGGGCACGTCGACCTTCTCGTTGCTGTCGGTGCGGATGTCCGGCAGGTTCTTCACCAGCGTGCACTCGACCGTGGTCTTCATGTCCTTGTAGGTGCAGGTCGGCGAGGTGCGCACCCACTCCGCCGGCCATGCCGGGTCCTCGGAGGTGACCGGGCCGGTGTGGTTCATCACCACGTCCAGCAGCACGCGGATGCCGCGCGCGTGGGCGGCGTCGACCAGCTCGTGCATGTCCTTCTCGGTGCCGAGGTTGGCGTCGATGCTGGTGAAATCGCGCGCCCAGTAGCCGTGGAAGCCGTAGGTCTTGCCGGTGCCCTCGTCGGTGGGGGCGTGGATCTGCTCGACCGGCGGCGTGATCCAGATCGCGTCCACGCCCAGGTCGTCGAAGTAGCCTTCCTTGATCTTCGCCGTGACGCCGGCCAGGTCGCCGCCCATGAAGCCGCGCGCGACGGCGGCATCGTCCTTGCGGCCATAGGCGTGATCATTGGCCGGGTTGCCGTTGTTGAAGCGGTCCGTCAGCAGGAAGTAGACGGTCGCGTTCTCCCAGGTGAAGGGCTTTCCTTTCACCGGCGTCAGGTCCGGAGCGGCGGACGCGGAGCCGAAGGCGAGCATCAGGGAAACGGCAAGGGCGGAGAATTTCATTCAGGGTCCTTTGTGGTTAGTTACGTCGTTCCCGCGCAGGCGGGAACCCAGGTTTCTGTGGTTCGCCACGAACCTGGGTCCCCGCCTGCGCGGGGACGACGGAGGAATATTGCGCGGGGATGACGTGTGAGTGCGCGGGGCGACGGATCATGTGATCACACTCGGTTCCTGGCGCCCGGTGCGCCGCTTCAGTTCCGACACCTGCTCGGCAATGGCGATCAGCGGCGCCAGCGCTTCCTGGGTGTCGAGGTCGTGGCGCGACGGGTCGGCTTCGTAGCGTTCGAGGTAGACCCGCACGGTCGCGCCCTCGGTGCCGGTGCCGGACAGGCGCAGCACGATGCGCGAGCCGTCGCTCATGATGATGCGGATGCCCTGGCGGCTGGCGACCGAGTTGTCGACCGGGTCGGTGTAGACGAAGTCGTCGGCCTGGGCGACGCGGAATTCGCCGAAGCGCTTCCCCGCCAGGCCCGGGAGCGCCGCGCGCAGGTCGGCCATCATGCGGTCGGCGCTGGCTGCATCGACGGCTTCGTAGTCGTGGCGCGAATAGTAGTTGCGGCCGAAGCGGGCCCAGTGTTCCCGCACCAGCTGGTTGACCGATTTGCCGCTGGCGGCCACCAGGTTCAGCCAGAACAGCACGGCCCACAGCCCGTCCTTTTCGCGGATGTGGTTCGAACCGGTGCCGTAGCTCTCCTCGCCGCACAGGGTGGCCAGGTCGGCGTCGAGCAGGTTGCCGAAGTACTTCCAGCCGGTCGGGGTCTCGAAGCAGGAGATGCCGAGGCTTTCCGCGACGCGGTCGGCCGCCTGCGAGGTCGGCATCGAGCGCGCGATGCCCTTGATGCCGCCGCGGTAGCCCGGCGCCATGGTCGCGTTGGCGGCGATGATGGCCAGGCTGTCCGACGGCGCCACGGGGAGTTGCCGCCCGACGATCATGTTGCGGTCGCCGTCGCCGTCCGAGGCGGCGCCGAATTCGGGCGCGTCCGGGCCGTTCATCAGCGCCACCAGTTCGGCCGCGTTGACCGGGTTCGGGTCCGGGTGGTGGCCGCCGAAGTCTTCCAGCGGCTCGGCGTTGATGACGGTGCCGGCGGGTGCACCCAGCATGCCTTCGATGATGGCTTTCGCGTAGGGGCCGGAGACGGCGCTCATGCCGTCGAAGCGCATCGTGAAGCCGCGGCCGAACAGGGCGCGGATGGCGTCGAAGTCGAACAGGCGCGACATCAGCTCGGCATAGTCGGCCACCGGGTCGATCACCTCGACCGTCATGTCTTCGAGCCGGGTCGTGCCGGGCCGGTCGAGGTCCACCGGGCCGGCATCGCTGATGCGGTATTCGCGCAGGGCCTGGGTGTGGGCGAAGATCGCCTCGGTGACCTTCTCGGGCGCCGGGCCGCCGTTCTCGATGTTGTACTTGATGCCGAAGTCGCCGTCCGGGCCGCCGGGGTTGTGGCTGGCCGACAGCACGATGCCGCCGAAGGCGCCGCGCTTGCGGATCACGCAGCTGACCGCCGGCGTGGAGAGGATGCCGCCGCGTCCGACCAATACTTTTTCCACCTTGTGCGCGGCGGCCATGCGCAGGATGGTCTGGATCGCGGTGCGGTTGAAGAAACGGCCGTCGCCCCCGAGCACGAGGGTGCGGCCGCTGCAGTCGCCCAGGGTCAGGAAAATCGCCTCGACGAAGTTTTCGAGGTAGCCGGGCTGCTGGAACTCGGTCACCTTCTTGCGCAGACCCGAGGTGCCGGGGCGTTGCCCGGCGAACGGCGTGGTCGCTACTGTCTGAATCGTCATTGTCGCTCCTGTCGTATTCGCTAGTGCATGGGTTTGTTGTCAAACCTTTACGATACGACAGGAGGCGAAATGGTGGCGCAGCTTACTTCTCGGCCTTGTCGGTCACGAACAGCGTCAATACGGCCGCCAGCACCATGCAGGCGCCGCCCAGCACCAGGGTCAGCACCGTGTGGCCGCCGAAGAAGTGCTTGGTGAAGAAGCCGAGCAGCAGGCCGCTGACGATCTGCGGGATCACGACGAAGAAGTTGAACAGGCCCATGTAGTAGCCCATGCGGTTGGCGGGCAGCGCGCCGGCCAGGATCGCGTACGGCATGGTCAGGATGCTGGCCCAGGCGATGCCCACGCCGATCATCGGCAGCATCAGCGCCTGCCTGTCGTGGATGAGGAAGATACTGGCCAGCGACAGGCCGCCGATCGCCAGGCAGATCGTGTGGCAGGCCTTGCGGCTGGTGGCGCGCGCGATGATCGGCAGCAGGAAGGCGGCCAGCGCCGACACGCCGTTGTACACCGCGAACATCACGCCGACGTAGTTGCCGGCTTCCTGGTAGGCGGCCGACTGGGCGTCGACGGTGCCGTAGACGTTGTCGGCGATCGCGGTGCCGGTGTAGATCCACATCGCGAACAGCGCGATCCAGGTGAAGAACTGGACGAAGGCCAGCTGCACCATGGTCTTCGGCATCTGGCCGAAGCCGCCGATGATCTCGCGCAGGGCGACGCCAAAGCTGCGCGAATGCTTGCGCTGTTCCTGGAAGCGGTCCAGGTCGGGCGGCGGCAGTTCGGTGGCGGTGAACACGGTCCAGCTCACGGCGGCCAGGAACACGGCGCCGCCGACATAGAACGAGTAGCGCACGGTATCCGGAATCGCGCCGTCCACCGGCACGTTCGAGACGCCCAGGTAGTCCGCGAAGATCTTCGGCAGCAGCGAGGCGATCACCGCGCCGCAGCCGATGAAGAAGGTCTGCATCGCGTAGCCGGCGGTCTGCTGCGAGGGGTCCAGCTTGTCGCCGACGAAGGCGCGGAACGGCTCCATCGAGACGTTGATCGCGGCATCCATCATCCACAGCACGGCCACCGCCATCCAGACGGCGGCGGAATTCGGCATCAGGAACAGCGCGATGGCGGCCAGGATGGCGCCGAGGAAGAAGAAGGGACGGCGGCGGCCCCAGGTCGGGTGCCAGGTGTTGTCGCTCAGGTAGCCGATCACCGGCTGCACCAGCAGGCCCGTGACGGGCGCGGCGAGCCAGAACAGCGACAGGTCGTCGGGCGAGGCGCCAAGGGTGGTGAAGATCCGGCTGGTGTTGGCGTTCTGCAGGGCGAAGCCGAACTGGATGCCGAAGAAGCCGAAGCTCATGTTCCACAGCTGCCAGAACGACAGGCGCGGCTTGAGCGAGTGAGTTTGCATTTCCATCTGTGTCCCCTAACGGTGCCCGGACTCATGCCAGACTACCTCCATGTAGCAAAGTAACATGGGGATTGTTGGGTGTCAATCTGGCTAGTGCCTAGGGGGCGGGAGATTTATGTAGTCAAACAACAGAACTACGAGCGTACTGGCCGTCATTCCCGCGGAGGCGGGAATCCAAGTTTGTGCGCGTCGCCGCAACGAAGCCGGTCCGCAACGAACCTGGATTCCCGCCTTCGCGGGAATGACGGTTTACACGGTAACGACGGGATCAGCCCTTCTTGTACGGCTTCTTCTCGCCAAACTTCTTCTTCGTCGCCGCCTTGATCGGCTCCTCGCCGTCGCGCGTGATGTTCAGTTGGCGGCCGGCCACCCACACCTTCTGCAGGTGGTCGAGCAGGTCCTGCGGCAGGTCGGACGGCATGTCGAGGGTCGAGTAGTCGTCGTAGATCTCGATGCGGCCGATTTCCTTGGACGGGATGCCGCCCTCGTTGGCGATGGCGCCGACGATGTTGCCCGGCTTGACGCTGTTCGCGTGACCGACTTCGATGCGGTAGGTCGCCATGCCAGGCTCCGGCGCGCGCATCACGCGCTCCTTCTTGAAGCTCTCGCGCGGCTGGGCGAAACCTTCGCGCGTCGGACGTGCCGGACGCTCTTCGCCGCCAAAGCTTTCGCGGCCGAAGCTCTCGCGGCCTGCACGCGCCGGGCGCGCATCGTCGCGCCACTCGCCACGCGGCTCGCGCTCTTTCCACTCCGGCTTCGGCTCGCGGTCCGGCTTCTCCAGCAGCAGCGGCTCGTCGCCGCGGTTCAGCTTGGCCAGGGCGGCGGCGATGTCGATCGCCGGCACGTTCTGCTCGCGCTCATAATCCTCGATCAGCTGGCGGAAGATCTCCAGGCCGCCGCCGGCCAGGGCTTCGCCGATCTGGTCCTTGAACTTCGCGATGCGGACATCGTTGACGGCCTTGATGGTCGGCAGGGTCAGCGGCGCGACCGGCTGGCGCGTGGCGCGCTCGATCGCCTTCAGCAGGCCGCGCTCGCGCGGGGTGATGAAGAGGATGGCGTCGCCGCTGCGGCCGGCGCGGCCGGTGCGGCCGATGCGGTGGGTGTAGCTTTCCGGGTCGGACGGCACGTCATAGTTGATCACATGGGTGATGCGCTCGACGTCCAGGCCGCGCGCGGCGACGTCGGTGGCGACCAGGATGTCGATCTTGCCGTTCTTGAGCTGCTCGATGGTGCGCTCGCGCTGCTGCTGGGCCAGGTCGCCGTTGATGGCGGCGGCCGCGAAGCCGCGCGCCTGCAGCTTGGACGCCAGTTCCTCGGTCCCGAGCTTGGTGCGCGCGAAGATGATCATGCCGTCGAAGGGCTCGGCTTCGAGGATGCGGGTCAGCGCCTCCAGCTTCTGCAGGCCGGCCACCAGCCAGTAGCGCTGGGTGATGTTGACGGCGGTGGTGGTCTTGGCGGCCACCGTCACTTCCTTCGGCTCGTGCAGGTAGGTATTGGCGATGCGCTTGATCTGCGGCGGCATGGTGGCCGAGAACAGCGCGGTCTGGCGGGTTTCCGGCGTCTCCTGCAGGATGCGCTCGACGTCGTCGATGAAGCCCATGCGCAGCATCTCGTCGGCCTCGTCCAGCACCAGGGTGGTGAGCTGGGACAGGTCGAGCGTGCCCTTGTCGAGGTGGTCGATGACGCGGCCCGGGGTGCCGACCACGACCTGCGCACCGCGGCGCAGCGCGGACAATTGCGGACCGTAGGCCTGGCCACCGTAGATCGGCAGCACGTGGAAGTTCTTCAGGTGCGCGGCGTAGCTCTGGAAGGCTTCGGCCACCTGGATCGCCAGCTCGCGCGTGGGCGCCAGCACCAGCGCCTGCACGGCGGGGTTCTTGACGTCGATGCGCGACAGCACCGGCAGCGCGAACGCGGCGGTCTTGCCGGTGCCGGTCTGGGCCTGTCCCAGCACGTCGCGGCCTTCCATCAGGAGGGGAATGGTGGCGGCCTGGATCGGCGACGGCGTCTCGTAGCCAACGTCCTTCAGCGCCTTGAGGATGGGCGCGGGGATGTTCAGGTCGGCAAACGTCGGGAGCGGGGTTTCATGCATGTAGGAAATTCTCTTAAAAATCGTAGGCAAACCTACAGTTTACTCGCTCATAGCATATGAAGTCCGATTATTTGATGCGGAGACGTCCGGAAAACGACGCCGGCGCCGTGATCGGCGCTGCGGATTCATGAAATCTGTTCCGACGAGCCGGCTGCGGCCGGACGTCGATGACGCACATCGCCATCCAGGAAGCGCTGGATGGCGTGAACGTGGTGTGGCTCGAGAAGGTCAGCGACGCGGAGTACCCGGCCGGCCCGCCGCAACGATAGCGTCGATGAAGTCCTTGTGGCTCGGCATGAAGTCCACGCACTTGCCGATCACCTGTTCGATATTGCCGAGGAAGCCGAGCAGCTCCTTCTCGTCCAGCAGGCCGGCCAGCGGATGGTGGCCCTGGGCGCGCACGCCCTGCCCGTGCAGCACCTGCTGCCAGCCGACTTCCGCGAACAGCTCGTTGTTATCGCGGATCACCCGGCCGTGGGTCTTGTACAGGTCCAGCTTGCGGCGCAGGGTGTCAGGAATGTCCATCGTGCGGCAGTGGTCCCAGAACGGGGTGTCGTTACGCTCGGTGGCGTGGTAGTGCAGGATGATGAAGTCGCGGATGCGCTCGACCTCGAAGTCGCACTGGGCATTGAACTCGTCGATGTCGGCCTGCGCGAAGCCGCCGTCCGGGAAGAAGCCCACCAGGCGCGAGATGGTCGACTGGACCAGGTGGATCGAGGTCGATTCCAGCGGCTCCAGGAAGCCCGAGGACAGGCCGATCGCGACGACGTTCTTGTTCCACGTCTTCTTGCGCTTGCCGGCCGTGAAGCGCAGCATCTTCGGATCGGCCAGCGCCTTGCCGTCCAGGTTCTTCATCAGGATGGCCGCCGCCTCGTCGTCGCTCATGAAGCGGCTCGAATACACGTGGCCATTGCCGGTGCGGTGCTGCAGGCCGATGCGCCACTGCCAGCCGGCCGGGCGCGCGGAGGCGCGCGTGTAGGGAGGCAGTTCGCCCGACAGTTCGCAGGGCACCGCCCACGCGCGGTCGCAGGGCAGCCAGTGGCTCCAGTCCTCGAAACCGGTCTCCAGGGTCTGCTCGATCAGCAGGCCACGGAAGCCCGAACAGTCGATGAACAGGTCGCCGTCGATCGCCGCGCCATTTTCCATCACCACCGATTCGATGAAGCCGTCCGCACGCTGGCGCACGTCAACCACCTTGCCCTCGGTGCGCACGACGCCATGGCTTTCGGCGTACTTGCGCAGGTAGCGCGCGTACAGGCCGGCGTCCAGGTGGAACGCGTAAGGGATGTCGGCCAGCGGCGAATTCGGCATGTCGTCGGACGGACGCATGAACTTGCCGGCCTTGGCCGCCATGCGGTTGAGCGAATAGTGTTCCAGGTCCGGCGCCTTGCCGGCCTGCCAGGCGCGCAGCCAGTACTGGAAGAATTCGAGGGTCCACAGCGGCTGGCCGATGGTGCCGAAACCGTGCATGTAGCGCTCGCCCAGCTTGCCCCAGTCTTCGAACTCGATGGCGAGCTTGAAGGTGGCCTTGGTCTCGCGCATGAACTCGTCCTCGTTGATGCCGAGGGCGGTGTTGAACAGGCGGATCATCGGGATCGTCGATTCGCCGACGCCGACGGTCGAGATCTCGTCGGATTCGACCAGGCGAATCTGGTAGCGGTTCTGCAGGAGGCGCGACAGCGAGGCCGCGGTCATCCAGCCGGCGGTGCCGCCGCCGACGATCACGATGTTCTTGAGGGGGGTGTGGGGAGTCGTCTCGGTTTTCATTGTTCTGCCAGCATATAAAAAAACCCCTTGCCAGGGAACCGGCAAGGGGCTTGTTGTCGGCTTACGCCAACACAGGATTACATCTTGTAGTTCAGGCCGAACAGCACGGTGCGGCCGTAACGGGTGTCTTCGATGACGTTATCCTTGGTCTTGCGATAGCGCTTGAAGTGAGCGTCGTTGACGTTGTTCATCTCCAGCAGGAAGGACAGGCCTTTCATCGGACCGCTCTGGATCTCGTAGCCGAACTGCAGGTCCAGCACCTTCTCGCCGTTAATATAGGTCAGCTGACGGTCGCCCGTGTTGGTGCTGACTTCACCGATGAAGTCCGAACGGTAGCGCTCAGCGGCACGTGCCGAGAAGCCGGCCTTCTCGTAGTACACGGTCAGGCTGGCAACGCGGCGCGACAGGCCCGGCAGGGCCATCGTGCCCGAGCCGCCTTCAGCGGTATCGGGAGCGGTGACCGAGCTGCTGGTCTGCGAAGCGTTGGCCACCACGCCGAAACCGTCCAGGTAGCGGGTGAACACGTTCAGCGGCATCGACGCTGCCAGTTCGATACCCTTGATATTGCCGCCGTGGCCGTTGACCGGCGAGGTGAATTCACCGATGTTGGTCGGCGCCTTGACCGTGGTCGGCTGGATGAACGGCGTGAAGTCGACGGTGCGGCCGGTCGTCACGATGAAGGTATCGAGCTTCTTGTAGAAGGTCGCGGCGCTGACGTAGGCCTTGTTGCCCCAGTACTTCTCGTACGACAGGTCGATGCCCTTGGCGCGGAACGGATCCAGTTTCGGATTGCCGCCGCTGCCGCTGTAGATGGCGCGGGTGGCGTCATAGCCGAAGTTGCCGCTGGCGCGCATGTCGTTCAGGGTCGGACGAGCCATGATCTTCGACAGCGAGAAGCGCAGCGACTGCTGGTTGCCCAGGTCGCCGATCAGGTTCAGGCTAGGCAGGAAGTCGTTGTAGCTGGTGCCTTCCGTGACCGGCGCGACCGGACGATTGGCATCGCTGGTGCCGCCGTTCTTGTCGACCGAGTACGCGGTCGAATCCTGCTTGGTGTGGATCATCTGCACACCCAGGGCGCCGCGCAGCGGGATCGCGCCGAGTTGGGAATCGATGCCCAGCTTGGCAAAGGCGGTCGTGACCTTCTCGTTCACGATCCAGTCCTTGTTCCAGATGTCCGGATGGTCCTTGCGCTTCAGGTCGTACAGGGAGGTCAGGTTGGCGACCGGATCGAAGGTGATCACGTTGATGCCGCTGTCGCCGGCCATGCCCGAGCCGCTGCCGGCCGGGTACGGTGCGGTAGCCAGGCGATTGCTGTCGCCCTTGATCGACAGCAGGTTCTCGGTGTATTCGCGGGTCTTCGAACGGCTCGAGACGTTGACGCCGGTGGTCAGCTTGCTGAAGAACATACCTTCCGGCAGGTCACGCGATGCGTCCAGGCGGATGGCGTTGATCTTGTCGTACACGTGCGGGAACTTGACGTAGCCAGCCTGCACGTCGGCGCCGCCCCAGCCCTGCGGGTCGGTCAGCTTGACGACGTTCGGATCGGCGTAGTTCAGGCCCGGCACGAAGGTATGGCTGCCAGCGGTGAACTTGACGGTGTCGAGACCGGCGCCGCCATAGGTTTCGATGTTGGTGCCGTTACGCTCCGCCGAGTTGAAGGACAGGTCCATGTTGGCGGTCCAGTCCGGGGTCACGCGCAGCTTGTTGTTCCAGCCGATCGACTTGGTGACGTCGGTCCACTGCACGGCGTCGTTGCGGACCACGGCCTTGACGTTGTCGAAGGCGCCGGCGGTCGCGGTGGTGCCCGACAGGGTCGGATTGATCAGGTGGCCCGGCTGGTCGTACGCGCTGGTGGTGCTGGTGTAGTCGTCGTTGAGCGGCATCTGGATGCCGCGGGTACGGTTGTTACGGTCGTAGCGGGTGTAGAACAGGTCGACCGTCGAGGTGAATTCCTTGCTCGGGCGGTACTGGATCACGCCCATCAGGCCGTTGCGGGACTGTTCGTAGCCGTCGGTCCAGGCATTGAAGCCGTTGTACGGCACGGCGACCTTCTGGCCGTTGTAGTTGGCGGTACCGTTGCCCCAGGATTCGAAGCGGGTGGTGTCGCCGCTCTTGCCCTGCAGGCGGGCGAAGCCGAACGCGATACCGACCTGGCGGTTCATGAACTGGTCGATGTACGAGAAGGTGAAGCGGTTGCCGTGGCCCTTGGCGTTGTCCATGCCCAGGCCGGTCTTGTCGCGGCGGTAGTTCATGGCGATGGTGCGCTTGCCGAAGTCCAGCGGACGCACGGTCTGCAGGTCGACGGTGCCCGACAGGCCCTGGCCGACGAGGGCGCCGTCCGGGGTCTTGTAGATCACCACGCCCGACAGCAGCTCGGACGGGTACTGGTCGAATTCGACGCCGCGCGAGTCGCCGGTCGAGACTTGCTCGCGGCCGTTCAGCAGGCCGGTCGAGAAGTCCGGGGACATGCCGCGGATCGAGATCACGGCCGCCTGGCCGTTGGTGCGCTGGGCGGTCACGCCCGGCAGACGCGCGATCGATTCGGCGATCGACTGGTCCGGCAGCTTGCCGATGTCTTCAGCCGAAATCGCTTCGACGATGGAGTCGTTGTTCTTCTTGACGGAGATGGCCGCCTCGATGCCGCGGCGGATGCCGGTCACCTGGACGGTCTGGATGCTGGAATTCGTTGCGCCGGTTGCGGCGGCGTCCTGGCCGCTGGTTTCCTGCGCGAGCGCGGCATGGCTGCTCAGGGCCATGAAGACGGCGCAGCCTGCTGCAACCGGGCTCAGCTTGAATGCAATACTACCCGGCACAGTGCGCGCCGCGCGCTTATTGATAAGGTTCATTTGTCCCCTCAAATCGTTCAAATCTATGTTTTTCCCGAAAACACTAGCCGGAGAGCCATCACCACGGGAGCCAGAAGCAAACGTTCTTAGACGTTCTGCCAAGGATTCTGTACTAAAACTAGATGCACTGTCAACGGAACTTGTCCGCGACTACGGGAATGTGGATTTTTTACGCGATTTTCTCAGAGTGAGGCTGGATATCGTTGTATTCGAGCTACAAAGTCGCTATACAGACAATGTAGTCGTACTACAAACCGCTTACTTTGCACCAACATTGCTTGCTTTTGCACCATGTTGGTGCAAATTTTCGTAGTAGATTTTCAGCTTATGTCAAGGCGTGTGGCAGGGAGTGCGTATGTACACTGCTAAAATGCTGTAGCAAAACTAGAGATTCGCTCACGCACTGTCGTTGAAGCCATACTTCGGCTGGTGTATTCTCTGGGCAACAATGCAACTCCGGCACAATTCCCAGGACACTTCCGTCCGACAGCCGATGTAGTTACGCTACTTACGGAGACAATCTCATGCCCGGCACCATCCGCCACACCCTGTCCAGCATCTTCATCGGCACTGCCCTGCTCGCCACCGGCGCAGCCCATGCCCAGGCGCCCGCCATCGACCACGTCGAGCCGCCTTTCTGGTGGGCCGGCATGCACGACCAGCGCCTGCAGCTGATGGTCCACGGCCCCGCCATCGCCGACCTCGACCCGGTGCTGGACTATCCGGGCGTGCGCATCGCCCAGGTGACGCGGGTCGCCAACCGCAACTACCTGTTCATCGACCTGGTCGTGGACAGCAAGGCGGCGCCGGGCAGCCTGCGCATCGATTTCCGCGGCAGCGGCGACGCAAAGGGACGCAGCGCTAGTTATACGTACCGCCTGCTGGCGCGCGAGGCCGGTTCCGCCGACCGCAAGGGATTCGATACCAAGGACGCGATCTACCAGTTGATGCCGGACCGCTTCGCCAACGGCAATCCCGGCAACGACAGCGTGGCCGGGCTGGCCGACAAACTGGACCGCAAACTGGGTCACGGCCGCCACGGCGGCGACATCCAGGGCATGATCGACCACCTCGACTACATCGCCGGCATGGGCTTCACCCAGCTGTGGCCGACGCCGCTGGTGGAGAACGACATGCCGGCCGCCTCCTACCACGGCTACGCCGCCACCGACCACTACAGGATTGACCCGCGCTACGGCAGCAACGAAGACTACGTGCGCCTGTCGAAGGAAGCGCGCAAGCATGGCATCGGCCTGATCCAGGACGTGGTGCTCTCCCACATCGGCAAGAACCACTGGTGGATGAAGGACCTGCCGACGCCGGACTGGATCAACCACGCCGGCAAGTTCGTCTCGACCCAGCACCACCGCACCGCCGTGCAGGATCCCTACGCGTCGAAGGAAGACGCCAGCAACTTCACCACCGGCTGGTTCAGCCCGGGCATGCCGGACATGAACCAGACCAATCCCCTGGTGGCCAATTACCTCATCCAGAACAACATCTGGTGGATCGAGTACGCGGGCCTGAGCGGCCTGCGGATCGACACCTTCGGCTACTCCGACGGCGCCTTCCTCACCGAATACACGAAGCGCCTGATGGCCGAGTACCCGCAGCTGAACATGGTGGGCGAGGAATGGAGCAAGCTGCCGGCCGTGGTCTCGCACTGGCAGCGCGGCAAGGTGAACTTCGACGGCTATGTCAGCTCGATGCCCAGCATGATGGACTTCCCGCTCACGGAAGCGATGCGCACCGCGCTGGCGCCCAAGCAGCGCGGCGACGACTGGGCCGAGAACATCTTCAACCCGGTCTACGAGACCCTGTCGCTCGACTACCTGTATCCGGACCCGAGCCGCCTGGTGCTGTTCGAGGCCAACCACGACATGGCGCGCATCTACAGCGTGGTCGGCGAAGACTTCGACCGCTACAAGATGGACATCGCCTTCGTGATGACCATGCCGCGCATCCCGCACTTCTATACCGGCGACGAGCTGCTGATGACCAGCGAGACCAAACAGCGCGACGACAACAGCTACCGCCGCGACTTCCCGGGCGGCTGGGCCGGCGACAAGGTCAACGCCTTCACGGGCGCCGGCCTCACGCCGCGCCAGCGCGAAGCGCAGGAGTTCGTTCGCAAGCTGGTCAACTGGCGCAAGAACACTCCCGTGATCCACCACGGGAAGCTGATGCATTACGGGCCGCAGAACAATACCTATGTCTACTTCCGCTACGACGGCCAGAAGAAGGTGATGGTGGCCTTCAACGCCAACGACAAGGAGACCGTGCTGGATGCGGGGCGCTTCCACGAGATGCTGTCGGGCGTTTCGTCCGGGCGCGATGTCCTGACCGGCAAGACGTATGCGCTGAAGGACGAAATCAGGCTGCCGGCCAAGGCCACGCTGATCCTCGAGCTCTGACCCATGAAACCGGCCATCATCGCCATCGCCGCGGCCCTGTTCGCACAATCCCTGCCGGCCGTCGCCGCGGAAGCGCCGCCGCTGCGCTTCGACCTCTACGTGCGCGGCGCCTTCAACGGCTGGGGCACCGACAACCAGCTCGCCTACAAGGGCAAGGGCGTCTACGAGACCGACATCCTGGTCAGTCCCGGCAACCACGCTTTTAAAATCGGCAGCAAGGACTGGAACGCCGAGTGGGTCGCGAACCCGTCCGCCAGCGTGGCGGTGGCGCCCGGCACGGCCTACCCGCTGGCCACCGAGGCAGGGCCCGAGGACTACCTGTTCACGAAGCAGACCGCGACCTTCCGCTTCCGCGTCGACGTGTCCGATCCTTCGAAGCCGGTGCTGAGCGTGAGCCGGGTCGAGACGCCCGCCGCCGGCCCGGCCGTCGATCCGCATGCGAATGCCGGCGCGACCGCCTCCCTCACCTTCCCGACCTGGGACGGCAGGCAGGAGACGGCGCGCTTTTCGGTGCGCGACCCGCAGGCGCCGCTGCGCGGCTACGCGCACTCGACCACCATGCAGCTGCGCGACCCCGGCCCGCAATACGTCACCTACCAGGAAGACGCCGCCCTGCCCCGGGTCCGTAGCGGCAACCTCGGCTTCGACGCCCTGTTCGCGCTGGCGGCCCACGAGATGCGCCTGGACTCCGTCAAGGAGATCCGCGACGGCAACTACAACGGCAACAACGCCATTCCCTGCGACTGCTTCGAGACCGGGGAAAAGTGGCACTACGTCTGGACCCGCGACCTGTCGTACGCGGCCGACCTGGGCCTCGCCATGCTCGATCCGCAGCGGGTGCGCAATTCGCTGCTGTTCAAGCTGTCCGGCTGGCGGGAAGGCATCGTCCCAGCCCCGCAAGTGGCGGGAAGCAGGGACGGCCTGCAGATCGCGCAGGACACCGGCAGCGGCGGCAGCTGGCCGGTCAGCACCGACCGCATCACCTGGGCTTTCGCCGCCGAGGAAGTGCTGAAGGCCCTGCCCCCGGCCGAGCGCCGGGCCTTCGCCGCCACCGCGCTGAAGGCGCTGTCGAACACGATCGACAACGACCGCATCGCCGCCTTCGATCAAGCCACCGGCCTGTACACGGGCGAGGAATCCTTCCTCGACTGGCGCGACCAGAGCTACGCCTCGTGGATCCCGGAAGACCTGGCCTCGATGGCGAGTTCGAAGGCGCTGTCGACCAACGTCGGCCACTACAAGGCCTTGAGCCTGGCGAGCCAGCTGGCCCGCGAACAGGGCGACGCCGCCCGTGCAAAACGCTATGACGGCTGGGCGCGCGACCTGAAGCGCGCCATCAACGCCCGCCTGTGGCTGCAGGACGCCGGCATGTACAGCAGCCTGACCGCCGCGCATTTCGACGGCGCGCCGATGCACAAGTTCGACTGGCTCGGGCAGTCGCTCGCGATCGTCACCGGCATCGCCGACGGCAAGCGCGCGCGCAGCATCCTGGCCGCCTATCCGCACGGTCCGATGGGCGCCCCCGTGATCTGGCCGCAGCAGCTCGACATGCCGGTCTACCACAACCGCGCCATGTGGCCCTTCGTGACGGCCTACGGCCTGCGCGCTGCCGCCGCCAGCCGTAACGTGGCCGTCGCCGACGCCGCCTACGATTCGCTGATGCGCGGCGCGGCCCTGAACCTGTCGAACATGGAGAACCTGGAATGGCTGTCCGGCCAGCCGCTGCTGCTGGACGAAGCCCATCCGAAGCTGATCGGCCCGGTGATCAATTCGAAGCGCCAGCTGTGGTCCGTCGGCGCCTACCTCGGCATGGTGGTGCGCAATGTGTTCGGCGTCTCGACCACCAGCGAGGGCATCGCGCTGCATCCGTTCGTGACGGCGAAGCTGCGCGGCGGCGTGTTCGCGGCCACCGATACCGTCACGCTGGCCAACCTGCGCCTGCAGGGCCGCGCGATCGACGTGACCCTGCGCCTGCCCGCGTCCGCGGGCGCGGGTACGAACGGCGTCTACGCGATCGAACGCATCCTCCTGAACGGCAAGCCGGCAGGGAGCGCCATCCCGTGGAGCGCGCTGGCGGCGGACAACCGCATCGAGATCGTGCTCGGCACACTCCAGCCGGGCGAGCAGGCGATCCGCCGCGTAAACGCCGATCCGTATGTCGAGACGCCCGCCGTGTTCGGGCCGCACGAGCCGGTCATCGCGGCCTTGAAACGCGACGGCAGCGGCCATGCCGTTCTCGCCATCGAAGCGAAAGATAGCGGCGCGGTGCGCTACAACGTCTACCGAGACGGCAAGCTGGTGGCCTCGAAGCTGCCGGCCGGCGCCTGGACCGACCGGCAAGCCTCGGGCACCGCCTGCTACGCCGTCGAAGCGGAATTCGCAGGTTCGGGCAACCGCAGCCACCACAGCCGGCCGCGCTGCGTGGACGCCGGCGTCGAGATCCCCGCCACCGACCCGCGCGTGAGCGCCGGCGTGCCGCTGGCGGCTCCGGGCGCGCGCTTCGACGAACCGCACCTGGCCGACTGGGGCAAGCCGCAGGACCGCTTCAGCGTCAGGGATATCAGGCTGCCCTCGGCCGGCGAATACGCGGTGCAGGTCCGCTACCACAACGGCGCCAACCAGGTGAACCTGGGCATCAGCGGTGGCGTAAAATGGCTCGCGGTAAAGGATGAGTCGGGCGCCATCGTCGCGCAGGGCGTGGTGCAGCTGCCGCACGCGCGCATCGAGAAGGCGCACACGCCGGTCGTGTATTCGACCCCGCTGGCGGCGCGCCTGAAGGCCGGCGGCGTCTACCGCATCGAGATGAGCGACTTCTATAACATGAGCTACCTGCAGAGCAACAGCACCTTCAGCGCGGCGGGCGGCGTCGCTGGCCCATCCAACCGCTTCGACATCTATGGCGTGCGCCTGCTGCGCGTGCACTGAACGGGAAACGTATGAAACGACTCATGAACATAGCTGCAGCGGCGATGCTGCTGGCACTGGCGGCCCAGCAGGCCGGCGCCACCACGGTGCGCGTGCACTACCCGGCCGGCAAGGAAGGCATCCGCATCATCGGCGACAAGGGGCCGATGAGCTGGTCGAAGAGCGTGCCGGCGCAGGCGCCCGATGGCCCGGTGAACATCTGGACCTATACCTGGCCGGACGCGCTGGGCGAGGTGCAGATGAAGCCGACGCTGGGCGAGGACAAGGTCGCGATCGGCGGCGCCTACAGGCTGGCGCCCGGATCCACGGTCGATATCTACCCCTTCTTCGGCGCGCCGTTCGGCAAGGTGACGATCGTGAAGGACTTCGCCTCGCCGCAGCTGAAGAACAGCCGCGCGCTGCGCATCTGGCTGCCGCCCAGCTATGCGGAGAATCCGGCCAAGCGCTATCCGGTCCTCTACATGCACGACGGCCAGAACCTGTTCGATGCGAAGACCGCGGCCTACGGCGTCGAATGGGGCATCGACGAGACCATGAACCGCCTGGTCGCGGCCGGTACGGTGGACGAGGTGATCGTGGTCGGCATCGACAACACGCCGGACCGCATCCCCGAATACACGCCCTGCTGCGACCCGAAATACGGCGGCGGCAAGCTCGATGCCTACGGCGCCTTCATCGTCGAGACGGTGAAACCGTACATCGACCGCAGCTACCGCACGCTGCCGGGCAAGGACAACACCGCGATCATGGGCTCCTCGCTGGGCGGCATCGCCTCGGTCGCGATCGCGCAGCGCTACCCGGACATCTTCTCGAAGGCGGGCGGCGTCTCCAGCTCGTTCTGGTGGAACCAGGGCGCGCTGATCTCGAAGCTGCCGGCGCGCGTGCCGGTCAAGTTCTACCTCGACGCCGGCACCACCGACGACGGGCTGGAAGACACGACCAGGATGGTGAGTGCCATGCGGGCCAAGGGCTACCGCGAGAGCGAGGACCTGATGTTCTTCAAGGCCGAAGGCGGGCGCCACAACGAAGCCTCGTGGGCGGCGCGGGTGGAGAAGCCCTTGACCTGGTTCTTCCCGTGGGGGAGCGCGAAGCAGTAACTTACTGTTCCGGCAGCTCCATGCTGTACAAATTGGTTCCCGCATCCTCCGGCACCAGGTGCATGAACTGCACGAACCCCATCCCCAGCTTGCGCAGCAGGCCGTTCGAGGCGATGTTGTTGGGCGAGGCGATCGCCAGCAGGCGCCGGATGCCGAGGGTCGGCGCGTAGGCCAGCACGGCCTGGGCGGCCTCGAAGGCGTAGCCCTGGCCGCGCCAGTCGGGCAGGTAGGCGTAGCCGATGTCGATGCCGTCCAGGGTGTCGCGTTTGATCAGGCCGCACATGCCGATCGGCGTGGCCTCGCCCTTCAGTTCGACCACGTAGAGCGAGTGCCCGCGCTCTTCCTGCATCGCGATCGGCCCGGTCAGCAGGGCATGGTGCGCCTCGTCCAGCGAGCGGATGCCCTTGTCGCCGATATGCTCGATGAAGGCCGGGTCGTTGACCAGCGCGTAAAAGAATGCGGCATCGTCCGTCGTCGCGGTGCGCACCCGCAGGCGCGCGGTCTCGGCAATCTGCATGAATTCAGTCTTCCTCCGGATGGTCCCAGCGCGCCGGGTCGTCCAGTAATTTATACATCACATAGGCGTCGACATAGCCCAGGCGGCGGTGGCGATAGGCCTTGGGCAGGGTGCCGACGATCGAAAACCCGAGCCGCTTCCACAGGTTGATCGCGGCATTGTTGGTGCTGACGACGTAATTGAACTGCATTGCCAGGTAGCGCTGGCGGCGCGCTTCTTCGATGCTGTGTTCGCCGAGCAGGCGTCCCACGCCCACGCCCTGGGCGTTCGGGCTGACCATGTACGACGCGTTGGCCACATGGTCGCCGCGCCCGGCGTGGCTCGGCTGCAGCTTGTACATCCCGAGCACCCTTTCCTCGCCCTTCACCGCCACGAAGGTGGTCGCGCGCGGCGCGAACCAGTATTCATGGCTGTCTTCACGGTTGGTCGAGGAACCATGGACGATGGTTTCGCCTCTTGCGACATGCGCCTGGAAAATGGTCCACATGGCGTTGAAGTCGGCGTCGCACGCTGGACGAATCTTGATGTCTCTCACTGCTGGCCTGCTGGAATGTAACGAAAGCGCAAGATTCTAAACCGGTATTTGTCCACACGGCTACAGAAAAATGTAACTGCATTTACAGAAAGAAATTGAATAACGGTAGGAAACGTTTTCGAACAAATTAGCACAAATTTTCCGCATGTTTAGCGATTCAAGCCCTTGTTTAGCTTGCAAAGCCGACAATGCGAGCGATTTCTACTCCTTGCGTGCCAGGCGGAAATCGACACTCGACGGGCGGTCCGGCAGGTGCAGGGTGGCGCGCGCCGGCGGCGCCTCGCTGAGAATCTGGCCGCGGCGCAATACCAGGCGGCGCGCGGCGCGCAGGCGGATCGCCTCGACCGGACCGCCGGCGTCGAGCAGCACCAGGTCGGCGTAGCCGCCCGGTTCGATGCAATAACCCTGCAGGCCGAGGATGCGCGCCGGGGTCGCGGTCACGGCCTCGAAGCACTGGCGCATCGCGGCCTGCCCCGTCATCTGGGCCACGTGCAGGCCCATGTGCGCCACTTCCAGCATGTCGCCCGAGCCGAGGCCGTACCACGGATCCATCACGCAGTCGTGGCCGAAGGCGACCGGCACCCCGGCCGCCAGCAGCTCCGGCACGCGGGTCATGCCGCGCCGCTTCGGGTAGCTATCGTGGCGCCCTTGCAGGGTGATATTGATGAGCGGGTTCGCGATCGCCGCCACGCCCGATTCCGCGATCAGCGGCAGCAGCTTGCTGACATAGTAGTTGTCCATCGAATGCATCGAGGTCAGGTGCGAGCCGGCCACCCTGCCCTGCAGGCCCAGGCGCTGCGTTTCCATCGCCAGCGTCTCGATGTGGCGCGACAGCGGATCGTCGGTCTCGTCGCAGTGCATGTCGACCATCAGGCCCTGGTCGGCGGCGAACTCGCACAGCAGGCGCACCGATTCCGCACCCTGCGCCATGGTGCGTTCGAAGTGCGGGATGCCGCCGACCACGTCCACGCCCATCGCGATCGCGCGCTTCAGGTTGTCGAACGCGCCCGGACTGCGCAGCAGGCCGTCCTGCGGGAAGGCCACCAGCTGCAGGTCGATGTAAGAGGCGACCCGGCGCTTCACTTCCAGCAGGGCTTCGACCGCCAGCAGCCGGTCGTCGCAGATGTCGACGTGGGTGCGGATCGCCAGCAGGCCGCGCGCCACCGCCCAGTCGCAATACTGGAGGGCGCGCCCGACCAGGGCTTCCTGCGCCAGCTGCGGCTTCAGTTCGCCCCACAGCGCGATCCCTTCCAGCAGAGTGCCGGACTGGTTCACGCGCGGCAGGCCGTAGCTGAGCGTGGCGTCCATGTGGAAGTGAGCGTCCACGAAGGGCGGGCTCACCAGATCGCCGCCCGCATCGATCTCGCGCCGGCCCTGGCGCGGCAAGTCCGGCCCGACCGCGGCGATGCGTTCGCCCTCGATGGCGATGTCGATACCGTGGCGGCCGTCGGCCAGGGTGGCGTTGCGGATGACGAGGTCCATGCCTTCTCCTGATGATCTGATGATCTGTTGAGCTTGCCTGATTGTAGACAGGTTAGCAGTAAATTCGTCGTGTCAATGACGCAGATTAAGAAGTTGTGCTGCGACGCAAGATTTCCTTGCAAAAACAACACAAATACTTCTTTCCAACACTACCGAACGCCTTTACACTAGCCTTTATTGCAGTGCGTCATAACTGAACAAAAAGGGATCCAGATGACTCTATTTTCTGACCAGTTGTCCGCCGTCCGCCAGGCCCAGTTGGAGGCCCAGCTCGACATTTTCCGCACCTTGACTGCCCGCACCCTCGACAGCGCCGCCCAGATCGCCGCGCTGAACGTGCGCGCCTCGCGCATCTCGATCGAGCAAGCCGCCGGCACCATGAAGCACCTGCTCGAAGCGCGCGACCCGCGCGACCTGTTCGCCCTCGGCACCGACGCCCAGGGACAATGGCATACCCTGTTCTCCTATGGCCGCGAACTGTTCGGCCTGGCCATCGGCGCGCGCGCGCTGCCGGCGACCATTCCGCTGCTGGCCGCGCCGGCACGGACCGCGAACGTGCCGACCACCTACACCCAGGCGATCGAGCAGGCCTCGATCGCCACCGACGCCGCGACCACGATCACCGGCGAGATCGCTGCCGCGGTCATGGACATCAGTGCTGCCCAGGCCGAAGCCGCGATCGATGCCGGCACCGTGGCGCGCACGCAGGCCGCGCCGGCTCCCGAACCGGTCGATGCCCGGCTCGCCGCAGCCGAAGCGGCCATCGATACCGCCATCGCCGACGAAGTTCCGCCCGCAGAACCCAAGCCGCTGGCCAAGGCCCTGAACGAGCTCTCGCCGAAGCCGGCCGGCGCCGAGCACCCGCTCGCCTCCCCCGTGCCGCTGCAGGCCGAAGGCCAGGTCGAACTGCCGCCCGTCACGCCGCCGGAAACCGTCGCTCCGCCGAAACACGCCGCCCCGCCGAAGCCGCCGCGCGCCTCGCGCAAGAAGTAAGCGAACAGCGCAAGAGCTTGCCAAAAATAGTACATTAGCGGTCCTCGCAACCGGAACGAAGAACAGGACAGGCAATGGGTTTGGCAAGGCTGATCGGCGGCTTCGTGCGCCGGCATTGGCGCTCGTACGCGTCGTCGGCGGTGATGCTGTTCGGCGTCGCCCTGTGCTCGGTACTGGTGCCGCGCAAGGTGGGCGCCACCATCGACGCCCTGGCGGCGCATCGCCTCCAGGGCCCCGAACTCACCATCCAGCTCCTGCAGCTGCTCGGCCTGGGCCTGGCGATCTACGTCCTGCGCGTGGCCTGGCGGCTGCGCCTGTATTCCGCCGCCTACCGGCTCGGGGTCGAGCTGCGCACGAAGCTGTATGCGCGGCTGTCGGCCCAGGGTCCGGCCTTCTACCAGCGCCAGCGCACCGGCGACCTGATGGCGCTCGCCACCAACGACATCGACGCCATCGAGCAGGCCGCCGGCGAAGCGATGCTGGCCGGCTTCGACGGCACCCTCACCCTGGTCATGGTGCTGGGTATGATGTTCCTCGGCGTCGACTGGCGCCTGACCCTGATCGCCCTGCTGCCCTTCCCGCTGATGGCGCTGGCATTCTGGCGCATCTCCAGCCACATCCACACCGCGTCCAGCGATTCGCTGAAACGCTTCTCGGCCCTCAACGACCACGTGCAGGAGACCTTGAGCGGCGTGCGCACCCTGCGCGCCCTCGGCCTCGAGCAGCGCAGCGCCAAGCAGTTCTCGGAGCTGGCCGCGCGCGCCGCCGACGCCAGCCTGACGGCGCAGAAATGGGAGGCGGCCTACGAGCCGGCGGTGGGCCTGACCCTGACCGCCGCCACCGGCCTGACCCTCGGCCTGGGCGGCTACCTGGTGTGGAACGGCCAGCTCACCATCGGCTCGCTGACCAGCTTCACGATGTACCTCGGGCAGCTGATCTGGCCGATGTTCGCGGCCGGCTGGGTGCTGTCGCTGATCGAACGCGGACGCGCCGCGCTGGCACGCCTGCAGCCGCTGCTGGATGCGCCGCTGACGGTGGTCGACAAGGGCACGGTCGACCGGTTGCGGCGCGGGCCGCTGGTGCTGGACGGCGTCAGCTTTGCCTACGGCAGCCTGGGAAGCGGGCACGCTGCGCCGGCGCTGAAGCAGGTGTCGATCAGGCTGGAGCCGGGCCAGACCCTGGGCCTGGTCGGCCCTACCGGCGCCGGCAAATCGACCCTGCTGCGGGTGCTGCTGCGCCAGGCCGAGCCCCAGCACGGCAAGGTGAGCTGGGGCGGCCATGCGCTCGACGACTACACCCTGGCCACGCTGCGCTCCGGGATCAGCTGGGTGCCGCAGGAATCCTTCCTGTTCTCGGCGTCGATCGCCGAGAACATCGCGCTCGGCCGGCCCGGCGCCTCGCGCGCCGAGATCGAGCACGCGGCCAGGATGGCCGACATCCACGACGACATCCTGCGCTTCCCGGACGGCTACGACACCCCGGTCGGCGAAAAGGGCATCACCCTGTCCGGCGGCCAGCGCCAGCGCGTCGCGATCGCCCGCTCGCTGCTCGCGCAAAGCCCGCTGCTGCTGCTCGACGATGCCCTGTCGGCGGTCGACACCGGCACCGAGACCCGCATTCTCGAACACCTCGACGAACTGCGCGCCAGCCGCCCGGAGCTGTCGGCGGTGATCGCCAGCCACCGCCTGTCGGCCGTGGTCAAGGCCGACCTGATCGTCGTGCTGAAGGATGGCCGCATCGTCGAATCCGGCACCCACGAGGCCCTGCTCGACCACGACGGCTGGTACGCCAGCCAGTGGCGCTATCAACAACTGGAGGCCAGCCTCGATGCTCAATAATCAAGCGAAACAGGCGGCCGGCCTGCTGCGCCGCGCCGCGCATCCGGACCGCGCCCACCTCGGCTGGGCCACGGCCTGGCTGGTCCTGGCCGCCGGCCTCGAAGTACTCGGTCCCCTGCTTGGTAAAAAGCTGATCGACGAACACCTGCTGCCGCACCGGCTGGACTGGACGCGCATGGCCCTGCTGCTGGCCGGCGTGCTGCTCACCGGCTGGGCCGCGTCCTGGCTGCGCTTTTTGCAGCTGGTGCGCCTGTCCGGCCTGGCGATGCGCTCGGTGCAGCGCCTGCGCGAATGGGTCTACGGCCATGTGCTGCGGCTGCCGATGGCCTTCTTCGACCGCGCCATCACGGGCCAGCTGGTAAGCCGCGTCACCAACGACACCGAGGCCGTGAAAACCCTGTATATCCAGGTGCTGTTCGTGATCCTCGACAGCAGCATCGTGCTGGTCGGCACCTCGATCGCGATGGCCTGGCTCGACTGGCGCCTGATGCTGATCGTGCTGGCCCTGCTGCCGGCCGTGCTGGGCATCATCTGGCTGTACCAGCGCCTGAGCGCGCCGGCCGTCACCCGCGCGCGCGCTCTGCGCAGCGACATCAACGCCCAGATGGCGGAATCGATCGGTGGCATGAGCGTACTGCAGGCGAACAATGCGCAGCACCGCTTCGGCGAGCGCTTCGCCGCCACCAACGACCAGCACTACACGGCGCGCGTGGCCGAGCTGCGCGCCAACGCCTTCCTGCTGCGCCCGGCCCTGGACTTCCTCAACGTGATCCTGCTGGCGGTGGTGATCTTCAGCTTCGGCCGCCAGAGCATGGGCGCGGTCGAGGTCGGGGTGCTGTATGCCTTCATCAGCTACATCGCGCGGGTGGTCGAGCCGCTGATCCAGATTACGATGCAGTTCAGCGGCCTGCAGCAGGCGGTGATCGCCACCGCGCGCGTGTCCGCCCTGCTCGACGAAGGCAAGGCCCCCGAGCACGGCCAGCGCAGCGGCAGCGGCGGCCGCCCGGCCGACAATCCTGCCAGCGCCGAGCCGGACGCACCGGCCGTGCGGGTGCGCGACCTGAGCTTCGCCTACGTCGAAGGCCAGACCGTGCTGCACCACCTGTCGCTCGAGATCCCGCAGGGCGCCTTCTTCGGCATCGTCGGCCACACCGGCAGCGGCAAGTCGACCCTGCTGTCGCTGCTGCTGCGCTACTACCCGGCGCGCCAGGGCAGCATCGAGATCCACGGCGAGCCGCTGGCCGGCATCGACAACGAGCGCTTCCGCAACGAAGTCGGGCTGGTGCCCCAGGATCCCTTCCTGCTGGCGGCGTCGGCGCGCGAGAACATCGACATGGGGCGCGGACTCTCCAGCGAGGCGATCGAGGCCGCGGCGCGCGCCGCCCACGCCCACGACTTCATCGCGGCGCTGGAACAGGGCTACGACACGCCGCTGGGCGAAGGCGGCTCGCGCCTGTCCTCCGGGCAGAAACAGCTGATCGCGATCGCGCGCGCCCTCGCCGGCCGCCCGCGCATCCTGCTGCTGGACGAAGCGACCTCCCGCATCGACAGCCAGACCGAGCAGATCGTGCAGCAGGCCGTGGTCGGGCTGCGCGGAAAGGTCACCGTGATCGCGATCGCGCACCGCCTCTCGACCATCCGCGACGCCGACCGCATCATCGTGCTGAACCACGGCCGCATCAGCGAAGCCGGCAGGCATGACGAACTGATGCGCATCGAAGGAGGCCTGTACCAGCGCCTGTACCTGCTGCAGCAGCTGGCCGTCTGACGAGAAACCATAAGTTAAAGGAATATATGTATCTTTTTCGCATATATACCTGAAAACTTGTCTTTCTCAACGGCAACCGGCGTACAATATTTGCCTGAGTCCCGGTCGGGACAACCACAAGTCCCAAAGGGAATTATGCTGGCAGGCCTACAACGCGGATCGCATCACCGGCGCAGTCTGGGACTGCTGGCGGCGCTTTTCCTGGCGTCCGGCCTGGCGCTTGCCGACGCCCCGCCTCCGCTGGGCCAGCGCCTCGACGCGATCCAGGACATCAGCCGGTTCACGCCGCTGCGCGCCCTGCCCCTGCTGTCCAGGCTGGAGCAGGAAAGCCGCACCGCGCCGCTGCGCGACAAGGCCGCCTTCCTCGACCTGGCCTGCAAGACCCACAACAACCTCGGTCACCAGGAACTTGCCAACAAGCTGTGCGACGAGCTGATCCAGCTCGGCCAGCAGCATGCCGACAATACGATCATCGCGCGCGGCATGCTGGCCAAGGCCTATGTGCTGTTCTCGTTGAACGAACTGGCGCAGTCGCACCAGCTGGTCTGGCAGGCGGAAAAGCTGGCCACCGGCAGCCGCGACATGGACTTGCGGGTGCGCGTCACGATCTCGTCGGGCCAGTCCTTTGCCGAGGACGGCAATTTCCCGATGGCGCTGGGCAAGCTGCAGGCCGCGGCCACCCTGGCGCGCCAGAGCGGCGAGCCGATGCTGATGGCGATCGCCTTCAATTCGCTGGCCTACCTGTACTACCAGATGCGCGAGTACGAGAAAGGCTTCGACACCCTGAAGGAAGCCTACCTCTCCGCGGAGAACATCGACTCGCCAGGACGCCTGGCGACGCTCAAGAATACCGAATACTCGCTGTCGATCGCGACCGGCCAGGTCCAGCGCGGCATGAAGGCGCTGCTGGCGGCGGTCGAGCTGGAGCGCAAGATCGGCGCCGGCCCGATGATCGCGACCTCGCTGGTCAACCTGTCCGACTGCTTCCTGAAGCTGAAGGATTACCGCAACGCCCTCTCGTACGCCCAGCAGGCGCTGGAACAGGCGCGCCTGATCAATAACGAGAGCTCGATGGCGACCGCGCGCACGAACATCGGCGAGGCCTACCTGGGCCTGGGCCGCATGGCCGAGGGCAAGAAGACGATCGAAGAAGCCCTGGCATGGTACGAAAAGCAGGGCGACAAGCCCTCGCTGCAAGCCTTCCTGGACGAATACGGCAACGCCCTGGAAAGCGCCGGCGACCTGGCTGGCGCCCTGCGCGCCTATCACCGCGAGCGCGCGCTGTCGGACGAGTTGTTCGAGAAGCGCCGCCAGAAGGCGATGATGGAGCTGCAGGAAAAGTACGAGGCCGACAAGCGCCAGCGCCAGATCGAGCTGCTGCGCCAGGAAAACCAGGTCAAGAGCACCGAGATCGACAACCGCCGCCTGCAGCAGCGCGTCTGGTGGCTGCTGGCGCTGGTGTTCGCGCTATCCTCGGTGATCGTCACCTTCCTGTACCGCAAGGTGCGCCATGCGAACGCCCAGCTCGAAGTCAAGAACCAGGAGCTCAAGCAGCAAAGCGCGCGCGACCCGCTGACCGCCCTGTACAACCGCCGCCACTTCCAGGAATTCATGCGCGGCTACCAGGCGGTGGCGAAGTCCGCCAACGAGGAGATGGTCAGCGCGCTGTACCTGATGGACGTCGACCACTTCAAGCACATCAACGACACCTACGGCCACGGCGCCGGCGACGCGGTGCTGCGCGAGATCGCCGACGGCCTGCGCGAGATCCTGCGCGAGACCGACATGATCGTGCGCTGGGGGGGCGAGGAATTCCTGGCCTTCCTGCCGGCCGTGCCGCGCAGCAGCCTGGACGACGTCGCGCGCCGCCTGCTGGGCGGGATCCCGGCCCGCACCATCGAGTACCAGGGCGTCACGCTGTCGGTGAACGTGTCGATCGGCTTCGCGCCCTTCCCGCTGGCCCCGGGCGGCAAGCCGATGTCGTGGGAACGCGCCGTCAACCTGGTCGACATGGCGCTCTACCTGGCCAAGGGCCATGGCCGCAACCGCGCCTACGGCGTACAGGGCTTCGCGCGCGAAACCGGCATGACGATCGAAGAGATCGAACAGGACATCGAAGCGGCCTGGCGCGCGGGTAGTGTCGAGCTGTCGATCGTGCAGGGGAACTGGCCGGAGTTGCGGGCGGCTTCCTGATTCAAGACCGTCGTTCCCGCGAAAGCGGGAACCCATACGCCGCGTGCTTGGTGGCTCAGCATGGATCCCCGCCTACGCGGGGACGACGGAGTATGGCGCGGGGACGACGGAGTATGGCGCGGGAATGACGAGTTAAATTCAGCGGGCCGCCTTCTCCTGCAACTTCTCCCCCGCCTTCTCGACCTTCTTCCCCACCTCCGCAGTCGCCCGGTCCAGGTTGCGGCTGGCATCCGCGGTCGCATCCTTCACTTTCTCGCGCGCCCGCTCGGCCGCGGCGTCCGCCTTGACGACCTGCTCCTGCACCGCGCTCGTGACCTTCGCGCCGGCCTCGTCGACCGCCTTGCCGGCGCGCTGGGCCGGTCCCGCCCCGTCGCCGGGCGACGAGTCGCAGCCGCCCAGCACGGCGGCCGCCAGCAGCATGACTGATATCGAAATGTGCTTCATCGCCTTACCTCCTCTCTTATTCTGATGGCGCCGCCAGCGGATGGGAGCGGCGCGCCTCGTCCTCGCGGCGCGCATCCTCGATCCGGGCCTTGAGTGCGCGCGTCCTGTCGTCCTCGCCCCAGCGCCGGATGAAGGCATTCAGGCGGGTGCGCGCCTTCTCCCAGCCGGCGGACGAAAGCGCCGACTCGGCCGCGGCGCTGGTTTCTTCCCAGGCAGTGGCGCGCTGGCGGCGCCGCGTGCAGACCGCCGCTTCGTCGTTGAGTCCCTGCTGCAGGCGCTGCAACTGCTCCGGCGTGGCGCTGGACTTGCGCAGGGCGATCAGCTCGGCCTGCGCCTCGCTGCCCTTGCACTGGTGCGCCAGCGCGATCGCGGCGTCGATGCGGCGGTCGATCTTCTTTGCCGACGGCTTGGCCATCAGCCACACGCCCCACAGCACGGCCAGCGCCAGCACCCACCAGCGCAGCCGGATCGGCTTGCGCTGCGGCGGACGCGCGGCCAGCGGCGGGCGCGGCACTTCCTGCGGCGGCGGCGCTGCCGGCCCTGCCGGCGGGGCATCCTTGCCGCCGTGCCCGAACTCGGTTGCGCTCGGGGTGGGCGCCGGTCCTTGCCGGGCCGCGGACGAAGGCGCGGCCGCTTCGGCGCGCAGTCCATCGCCACGCGGCGCGACAGGCTGCGCGGCGGCGCCCGGCGCTTCCGGCTGCAATGGCGCATCCGACCAGCCGGACAGCGCGGCCGCGGCGCTCGCACCCGCCGCGGCCGCCGTAGCGGCGTCGGAGACGGCCGGCGCAGCAACACCGGCAGACGGCGGCGGCGCCCGCACGCCCGCGCGCCCCTGGGCGGTCCCGCACCACGGACAGAAGTTCACGGGGCGCGGCGCGGGGCGGCCACAGGCGTCATTGATGCAGCGGTAGATGATTGCTTCGTCGGCCACGGCGCTCCCTTATTCCGGATCGGGAATCCCGTCGTCGGGATCCGGGATCGCGGTGTCGACGTTCGCCGCCAGTTCCGGGATCTCGGCGACCGTCTTCCACTTGTCCTGGCGCGGATTCCACTGCATGTTCCAGATGCGCGTGCCGTGGTCGATCTCGCCGCGCGCCAGCAGCTGCGCGACCTCCTCCAGCGCATACGGACCGCGCTGGGCGCCGTTCACGAACAGCTTGTAGCGCGGCGCCATCGGAGTGGCCCCGACCACGAAAGCCGCCGGCCCGGGCCCGGCCGCCTGCACGCCCTCCGCCGCCGGCGCCGCCGGCATCGACGGGCTGACGATGGTGGCGCCCGGGCTCGCGGAAGAAGCGTAAGGCGCGGACAGGCCGGATGCCGGCGCCGACGTTCCCGCCGCGCGCCGCTCCAGCGCCTGCAGCGCGCGCGCCTCGCTGGCCAGGAACTCGGGCCGGATCACCCGCTTGTCGCTCGGACGCTCGACTTCCCACTGGTAGGCGTCGCTGGCCGAATCCGGCACCGGCTCGGACCACAGGTCGAGCTGGGCCAGCGCCGCCTCGACCTGGGCCGGCGACAGCTCCGGATGCAGGGTCGCGGCGCGCCGCATCCACTGGTCGTACAGGCGCCGCGCCGTGATCGTGGGCAGCGAGGGCGACGGCAACTGGGCGCCGGTCTCGTCGACTTCGAGCTTGGGCTCGTAGACGCGCAGCTGGTAATAGCGCATCAGCGATGCCAGCAGCGCCAGCCGGTACGGCCCCATGGTACCGAGGCGCTGGCGCACCGCCGCGATCACCTGTTCGCGGTAGTAGGGCGGCAGGCCGTTCGAGCGGATCGCATACTCGTTGCCGATCTGGAGCCATTCGCCGGACCCCGGCTCGACCTCGAACAGGTACTGGCCGCGCGGCTGGAAGGCGGCTTCGCGGTCGCCCGCATCCTGCTTGCGGCGGATGACGCCCAGCGCGACCGCCTGCAGGAACCATTCGTAGTCGTCGGCCAGGCGGTTCAGCTCGTCCATCGAGGGCGAGATCGGGTGGCGGAAGCGGGTCGAATCAAAGTGCAGGTGGGTCGGGATCTTCGGGTTCTCGATCTGGTACGAAGCGCGCCAGGTCGGCAGGCCGCGCAGCACCGTCATCGGATAGCCGGACAGCTCGATGTAGCAGACCGCCCTGCCCGCGACGCCGGTGTTGACGATGGCGACCGCGTCGCCGTGGAAGAAGCCGGTCGGCACGGCAGCGCGGATCTCGGGCTCGAGCTTGCGCCACGCCGCCGGATCGCCGACGCCGATGAAGCACTTGAACTGGTCGGCGCTGGGCGTGAACTCGGCCGAGAAGCGCGCATTAATCCAGGGCATGGCGCTCCGGATCCATTCGCCGAACACGCGATGCCGCTCCTGCGGCGACATCGCGCCCAGGCGCTCCAGCAGCGGATCGACGGCCTGGGCCGGCTCCACGCCCTGCGCCTGCATGGCCGAGAGTTGGGTCTGGGCGCGGCGGAACAGTTTCAACAGCAGGTCGGCGCGCAGGCGCTCGTCGCCGAGCTGCGGGAACAGCCTGGCGGAGCCGCCGAATTCCAGCAGCACTTCCTCGGCCCAGCCGCTGACGTCGCTGGTGAGCCTGACCGGTTCCGGCAGCGCGTCGCTGGCCAGCTTGATGTAGGTGGCGTGCTCGTGACGGGCATCGTCGCGCAACTGGCCGATGCGCTGGTCGCAGGCCGCCAGCATCGCCTGTACCGAGCGCCGTCCTTCCTGGAATTCGCCGGCGATGCCGCTCCACTGGGCCTGGCCCTGTTCGTCGGTGCCCTGCGGATTGCCGAGCCAGGCCGACATGCTGTTCATGACGTCGATCGCCTGCCCGGACGCCACCGCCAGCAGGTGGAAGCGCAGGTAGTCGGCGATGTCGCGTTTCAGGTGGTTCATCACCTCGCGCGCCTGGGCGTCCTTGCCGAACAGGCGGCCCGCGGCCTGCGACAGGTTGTTCAGCGATTCCTCGACCTGGCGCGTGCGCAGGGCGTCGCGGATGTCGCGGTAGCGCTTGCCGTTGCGCTGGGCGTTGGCGAGGTCGCGCTGGGCCAGCCGCGCCTTGACCTGCTCCAGCAGCGACAGCACGAATTCCAGGCCGCCCTGCTTGCGGTCGTCGAGCAGCATGTACAGGCGGCCGCGCACGTTCAGGCGCAGGTTCGCCAGCAGTTCTCCAGTGTGGCGCTTGATCCGGTCTTCGCTGGTCTCGGCGGTGGCGCCGGCTTCGCGGATGGCGTCGCGCTCCAGGTTGGGCAGCAGCTCGACCACCTTCTCGCGCCACAACTTGAGGTCGTAGGAAGCCATGATGCGGTCGATCTCGACCTGCACCTTGCTCTCGACCCGCTCCAGCAGCGAACGCTGGTCCTTGTCCATCAGGAGCATGTCGGTCAGCGCGTATTCCTGGAACGGCGTGACGTCGACGGTACCCTTGCGGAAGTCCGGGAATTCGGAGAAGGGATGCTCGCCCATGCCCATCTGCTCGCGCATGAAGCTGTCGCGCTCCGCGTCGGTGGCGCGGCGCGCGGCCGTGCCGTCGGTCGATGCGAGCCCGAAGAAGGCCTTCACCATCTGCGCCGCCAGTTCATAGGCGCGGATGTCGTCGCGCAGGCTTTGCTGGGTATCGAGCACGGCGTTGCCGAAGGCCGAGTACACCTTCGAGTAGGACAGGCGCATGTCGCCGAAGCGCTGCTCCGGCACGCGCGGATTGTAGGGCCCGAGCTTGTGCTGCTGCTGGTTGACCGCCACCGAGCGCTTGCGGTTGGCGAAATCGGCCGAGGCGAAATCCTCGAACAGGGTGTCGGCCACCATCTGGTAGACGTCCTTCACGTCCTGGGTCGCCTTGTTGGCCAGGTTGGCGGTGTCGACGAAGTAGACGTCATCGAAGGGCGCGCCGCGCCCGACCACGCTGTCCGGGTCCATCCACTGCACGCGCGCGTTCATGTCGCGCATGGTGGTCTCCAGCTCCATCAGGGTCGCGTAGGCGTTGGCCTCGGTGCGCTCCTTGTTGGCCTTGGCATAGCCCGAGGGCATGAACATCACCAGGTCGACCTGGCTGTCCGATACTTCCTGGCGGGCGATGGCCTTGGCGATCCAGCCCAGGTCGATGGCGCTGCCGGCCCCGGTGCCGCCCGCGTTCGAGGCGATCACGACGATGCGGAACTTGGACGTATCGACCTGCAGGCCGAGGCGCTGGTAGTTCTCCTTGCGCTCGATGCCGGCGTTCGAGCTCAGGAAGTTCAGCGCGCCCTTGATGCGGCCGCGCAGCTTCGGATACTTGTCGAACAAATACAGGCGCGCCAGCGCGCGGATCTGGCCGGCGCCCTTCGACGGATCGATGCCGAGCGAGCGCAGTTTCTTGGGCCGCAGCGGCATCCAGCTTTCGATGAGCGGGAAGCGCGCCAGGCTGTCGTCCGATTCGTGGTACTGCGGCAGGTCGAGCGGTTCGACCAGGCGCTCTTCGTCGCTCAGCTTGACCAGCTCGAACCAGGGGTCGGTGCGCTGCGACTTGCCTTCGTCGATGATGGCCTGGTTGTCGAGGTCGAAGTGCAGGAAGCGCGCCACCGGGAAGTCGGCGATCGACTCGACCCGGGTCGGGTGCTGGCGGTTCCAGACTGCCGACAGGATGCGGCGGCGGATCCGCATCATGACTTCCATGCCGGTGCCGCCGGCGCCGATGAACAGCGTCGGACGCAGGTCTACTTTGAGCTCGGTTTTCTTGTTCAGGGCCGAGGGATCGGGAAAATCTGCCATGTCGTGCTCCCTTTGTTTAGCGGCGGCCGATGAAAAGGCCCGCGATGAGGCCCACCACGCCGATCACGACCAGCGGCCCGGTGATCGCCATGGTCAGGTACTTGCTGGCGTTGATGATCGCCAGCACCGCCGCGAAGGACAGGAAAGCCAGCCCGACGAACATCAGCCATCCCGCGCTGCCGGCCGAGGACGGCGCCACCCGCTTGACCACCAGGTGATGCACGTAGGCGTTCCGCACGAAGAAGTAAATCACCAGCAGCACCACGAACACCGCGCCGCCGATCGCCAGGTCGCGCGCCGAGGTGTCGCGCAGCGGCGCGGCGCTGGTATTGGTGGCGCCGCCCGGCGCGATCTCGACCGGCTGGTTGGCGGTGTCGGGCGCCGTCTTCGGCATCCCGTCCTGGGGCGCGGTCGGCGCGGTCTGGCCCGGCAGCTTGAAGCCGGGGTCGGTCGGTGCGGGATTTGCTTTGTGATCTTGCATGGGGTCCTCTCGGTCTTTTTTTATCTCATCGCCCCAGCCTGACCTGGGCGCCCTCGCGCAGGTCGATCAGCTGGTGGCCAAACAGCGTCGTCTTCAGGCTGGCGACCTGATTGCCCGCCTTGTCGTAGATCGGTTGGGTGGCGCCGGGACGGGTGTGCACGGTACGCAGCTCGTCCTCGACGGTCAGCTGCACGCGGCGCGGGCGACCGTAGGCCCAGGCGCCGCCCGCCATCCCCGCCAGGGCCAGCAGGGCCGCCCCGATCATCGCCAGCAGCGGCCCGGAGCCGTAGTGCACCCTCACTTCGAGCGGCAGCACGGCGGTCGAGGCCTGGATCTCGGCGGGCGGCGTGAAGATCTCGGGCAGCGGATCGCCCGGGAACAGCGCCGCCATCCGTTCGCGGAAAGCCTGCGACAGCACCAGGCGCTGGCCGGCCAGGTGCAGCTCGATCCGTCCCGGCAGCACATAGGCCGAGCCGGCGGATTTCAGCGCCTCCATCGACCATTTGCCGGGCAGCTTCGCCACCGGCAGCTGCAGGGTCGAGGCCAGCGGTTCCGCCTTGCCCGGCGCCAGCTGCTTCACCTCGCGGCGCGCCAGTTCGATCGGGCGGCTTTCGCCGGCCAGCATCGAGCGCGCGCTGATCGACGCGTCGCCGATGGTGTAGGGGTAGATCGTGTTCTCCAGCTGCCACTGGATGCGGGTGCTGGGCGCCGTGGCGCCGGGTTCGACGTCGGCCCGCAGGCGGCCCCCGGCGTCCATCGCCAGCGTCACGCCGGGCGCGCCCTCGACGCGGCGCGGCACCAGGCGCACGATGTCGCGGTCCAACGGCTTCAGGCGCGCCGGCGGCTCGGTGATCACGCGCTGCACCCGGCCGGAAGCCAGCAGGGCGTCGAGCGCGCGCGTGCCCTCCTTCCCGGCCGCGAACACGTACACCATCAGGCCGTTCGCGCTGTAGTGCGCGCCCTTGACCGGCATGCGCAGCGGGAAAGCGAGGGCCTTGTCGATCGCGGCGCCGCGGTGGATCAGGGTATAGAACTCGCGGTTGCGCGCGGCGGTGGCCTGGTCGTTGTTGGGGCTGTTGCGGTTGTTCGTCACCAGCCACACCAGGCCCGGCTTGCCTTGCAATACCTGGTTGAGGGCGGCGTTGACGGCTTCGCCGAGGTCGGTGTCGGCCAGTGCCTGGCCTCCTGGCTTGCGCGCCATCTGCAGGCCGGCGAGCGCGGCCTGCACGTGGGCACGCACGGTGTTCGCATCGGCCAGCTCGGACAGCAGCGCGCGCGGCGACGGCGCGCCGGGCAGCGACTGGTTGAAGGCGGCCAGCACCAGCGCATCGCCGGGCTGCACGACGCTGGACACGAGCTCCGTCACCAGCGGCTTGAAGGCCGAGTTCGGGTCGCTGTAGAAGGGTTCCATCCAGCCGGAGTCCTGCACCAGCACCACGTGCGGGATCGCGAACGCAGGCGCGGCGATGCCGAGCAGGCCGGCCGCCAGCGCCGCCAGCATCACCAGGTGAGCGAGCGCGCGCCTCACGACAGCTCTTCCAGATTCCAGCCGCGGATCCGGTTCCAGTCTGGGTGGTGCAGCCACAGGCGGTTGGCGTACACGAAGGGCAGGCACTCGAGCGGACGCGACAGGCGCGCGATCTCGTCGAGGATGACGTTGCGCCGGCCTATCCATTCCACCGTGGTGCGGGCGATCACGCGGTCGGCCAGCGCGTCTTCCGCGCGGCCGGTGTATTTGTGGAAGCGCAGCACCAGCCCGCTGGGCTGGCTGCGGTTGTTGAAGCTGCGCAGCAGCGGCAGCACCAGCGAATCGTCTTCGTGCTGGTCTTCGACATGTTCGCCGGACCAGGGTTCGTCGACCACCGGATGGCCGCGCCGGAACAGCAGGTTGGCGAAGCCCAGGCGCGCGCCGTCGATCGGTTCGCGCTGCGGGTTCGCCACCCCGAGTTCGAGGAAGCAGTAGGACTGGCCGTCGTGCCCGATCAGCCACATGCGGCCGTCGCGGCTCAGGGTCGGGCCGCCGAACTGCAGGCGCGGCAGCCAGGTGTCGGGCCAGGGCAGGAAGCGCGGCGCTTCGCCAGGGCGCCACAGCAGCTGGCCTTCGTCGTGCAGCCAGGACAGCTGGCCGTCGTAGCCGATCGGCCGGCTCCAGCCGGACAGCGGCAGCGCGCCGCAATCGTAGTGCGGGCCCGGGGCGAGGTCGGCGTCCAGCGTGGCCAGCGCCAGCAGCCCGGCATTCCCGCGCACCAGGCAGGCCAGCTGGCGCCGCATCAGGCCCGGGGCGGCGACCAGGGGCGCGGCCAGCACCGGTTCGAGGCGGTAGGTTTCGCTGATCGGGTTGATCCACAGGCGGTACAGGCCCTGGGCGGTCGGCACCAGGCCGACTTCGCCGCGGCGAGGTTCCAGCGCCGGCAGCCAGCCGTAGTCGGACACGCCGAAGCGCAGGTCGGCCGTGCCCTCTTCCGGCACCAGCACATGCCACAGCGCGCCCAGCGGATCCCAGTACTGCAGCACGCCGCGTCCCGGCGCCAGGGCCAGCAGGCGCTGTTCCGGAAAGCCGTAGCCGGCGGCGGCGAACACGCACTGGGCGTTCGGCGGCGGCGGCATCGCATCGTCGAAGCGGCCGACGGCCGGCGCCGCGGGACGCTCTTCGAGGCTGTCGCCGAGGGGCAGCGAGGTGACGGCCAGGCCATGCGGCACATGGCGCGGCAGCAGCTGGTCGGCATGCGGTCCCCACCAGTCGGGACGGCGCTGCTGGCGCCCGGCCATGCGTTCCAGCGGGCGCCCGCATTCGGGACAGAAGGAGAAACCTTCGGGATAGATGGGCGAATGCTCGCAGCCTTCGCTACCGCAGCGCGGCAGCGAGGCGCCGAGCAGGTGGGCGACATCCTCGATGCGGCCGCGCGCATGCGCGCTCCAGTCGATCCGGCCCAGCCCTTCGCTGGCGGCCAGTTCGAATTGTCCGCGCTCGTCTTCCAGCCAGACACTGGCCGGAGTTTCCCATCGGTATGCCCGATCTCCCATATTCCTCCGCCGTTGGATCGCCAAAAAACGCCACGGCCCGCACCCAGGGTGAGGCCGTTATGCTTTTGGAATCATAGCGCCACCATGGGGGGCACGGCGCGCCGTTCACGAAAGGAGCGCGGGGCGGTCCCCTGGGGATCAAATGACGGGCTGTTCAGCGGAACTTCCGGACGCATCGATGGAAATGACCCGGCGAATCTTCCAGGCGCCGTTCTCCAGCACCATCGACAGCCCCAGCACCCGGCGCGGGCCGGCGCTCTCGTCGCCTTCGCCGCCATCGCCGAGGGTGACGAGGACGTCGGCCGTGCCCGCGCGCTGGCGCATGGTGGCCGCGCGCACGCCGCGCCGCCAGGCCGCGCGATAGCCGGAAGACCGGGTGAAGTAATCGCTGCGCGGCACCCGCCCGCCCTGCAGCCGTTCGACCAGGCGCGCCGCCAGCTCCCTGGACACGTAGCGGGTGAAGGTCTCGTAGCGGTCGCTGAGCGGATCCTGGTCGGCGCCCAGGGTCTCCAGGTACCAGCCGTAGAACTCGACCGCGACCGCGTCCGGCGCGCGTGCGGCCGCCTTGGCATCGGCCGCCCGCGCCGGCGCCGCAGCGGCCAGCAGCAGCGCGAGCAGCAGCCCGAACAGTTTGAAGGACGGAAATTTTTCTTTTAGAATCAACATGATAAGACCCCCTACAGGCAGACTGTGCAGCAAAGCCGCCCGGTCGGCCGTGAGCTGCCGCAAGCGCCGGCCGTGGGCATCCGGGCGGCCCGGGCGAGGCTATAATGACGGGTTGCTTCCCATCGTTTTGACGCCATGACCGCCACCGCACTCCCGGATACGCAGTTTTCCGCGCAGTTTTCCGATTCGCTGCCCTCGTCCGCCATCGACGCCGCCGCCACGCACCTGCGCGACGTGCTCGCGATCGCGCTCGAACACGGGCCGGGACGGCGCGCGCTGGTGGTGTTCGACCGGCGCACGGCGCTGTCGCGCGCGCTGCTCGAGGGCTACCGCCGCAACCTGCCCGGGGCCGACTTCATCGACTTCGACGCCGTCAAGCCGGATGCCGTGCTGGCAGCGTTCAAGACCTATGCGCCGGGCGACCTGGTGGTGCTGGTGCAGTCGACCAACTTCCGCCTCGACGGCTTCCGCCTGCGCGTGGAACTGTTCAAGCTGGGCCTGAAGGTGATCGAGCACGTGCACCTGTCGCGCATGCCGGGCGCGCAGGGCGAGCACTACATCGAATCGCTGGCCTACGACCCGCACTACTTCCGCGGCGTCGGCCACGCGCTGAAGGCTCGCATCGACACCGCGAAGCGCGCCGAGGTGCACGGCGGCGGCGACGTGCTGGTGTTCGATTCGCCCTTCGAACCGGCCAAGCTGAACGTCGGCGACTACAGCGCGATGAACAATGTCGGCGGCCAGTTCCCGATCGGCGAAGTGTTCACCGAAGCGCGCGACCTGGAAGCCGTCAGCGGCCGCGCCCGGGTGCATGTGTTCGGCGACACCGCCTACCTCGTGAACCGCCCGGACGCGCCGGTCACGCTGCTGATCGAGCGCGGGCGCGTGGTGGGCGCCGAGAACGCGACGCCCGAATTCCAGCAGGTGCTCGACATCATCCGGCGCGACGAGGGCGAGGTCTGGGTCCGCGAACTGGGCTTCGGCATGAACCGCGCCTTTTCGCGCGAGCGCCGCGTCGACGACATCGGCACCTATGAACGCATGTGCGGCATCCACCTGTCGCTGGGCGCCAAGCACGGCGTGTACGCCAAGCCCGGCTTCAAGCGCAAGGATGCGCGCTACCACATCGACGTGTTCGTGGTGACGGACGCGGTCTATCTCGATGACGAGCGGGTGTATGCCGACGGGGCCTGGACGGTGGCGGCGTCGTAGAATACGCCGACCAATGCAAGGGAGCCTTTCATCATGCTGACCCAGGAACAGCGCGACCGTTATCGACGCGACGGCTATATCGTCATCCCGGATTTCAAAAACGCCGACGACATCGCGCGCCTGCGCGCACGCGCCGAGGAAATCGTCGACGCCTTCGACCCGCTCGAGTCGCGCGCCGTGTTCACCACGCGCGACCAGGAAAACGCCAGCGACGCCTGGTTCCTCGGCTCGGACAATACCGTCCGCTGCTTCTTCGAGGAGGAAGCCTTCGACGGGCACGGACAACTGAAGCAGGCCAAGGCCCTGTCGATCAACAAGATCGGCCACGCCATGCACGACCTCGACCCGGTGTTCGAGGCGTTTACGCGCGATGCGAAGCTGGCGGCGGTGGCGCGCGACCTCGGACTCCATCAGCCGCAAGTGTGGCAATCGATGTACATCTTCAAGCAGCCCGGCATCGGCGGCGAAGTGCGCTGGCACCAGGACGCCACCTTCTTCGACTCCACGCCGATCAGCGTGACAACCTTCTGGTTCGCGCTGGAAGACGCGACCGTCGACAACGGCTGCCTGTGGGTCGAACCGGGCGGTCACCGCGGGCCGCTGCGCGAGCGCTTCCTGCGCGACGGCGACCGCATCAGCATGGAAAAGCTGGACAGCACGCCCTGGCCGGATGACGGCACGGCGGTGCCGCTGGAAGCGAAGGCCGGCAGCCTGGTGTGCTTCCATGGCCTGTTGCCGCATTACAGCGCGCCGAACCGCTCGGCCGTGTCGCGGCATGCGTTCACCCTGCATGTGACGGATGGGCGTACCGCGTATTCGGCGCGGAACTGGATCCAGCGCGACGAAAGCTTCCCGGCGCGCGGGTTCGACTGAGTAAGGCGGCTCAGGCAGCTACCGCCTGGAGCCGCGCCTCCTTCATCGCCGCATCCACCCGTACACCGCGACGCGATTCCGCCCATGCTGCCTGGCGTTGTGAATGAATCCATCCCTGGTCTCGACTACGGAAATTCCAGCAATCAAATAACGATGCCATAAGAATATTGCCAATAGGCAGATATAAAGATTGCACTCACAATGAAGTACTTGCATCGTTCGCAGCGCATGATCCAAGCGAAACCGAGCGCTATGGTGGCTGTGATATAAGGGCCTTCCAACCATCGAGCCCGATGCCATGAAACCCGCCTTCTTCGCCATCGTTGGGGCCCAGTTCTTTTCCTCGCTGGCCGACAGCGCCTTGTTCATCCTTTGCGTCTCGCTGATCACGACGCTGTCTTTTCCGGGGTGGATGACGCCGATGCTGAAGATGGGCTTCGTCCTCTCGTACATCCTGCTGGCGCCCTTCGCCGGCGCCTTCGCCGACATGTTTCCGAAGGGACGGGTGATGCTGGTGACGAACACGATCAAGATGCTCGGCTGCTCGCTGATCCTGGCCAAGGCCAATCCCGTGCTCGCCTATGGCATCGTGGGCTTCGGCGCCTCGGCCTACTCGCCGGCCAAGTACGGCATCCTGGCCGAAGTCCTGCCGGCGCGGCGCCTGGTGGCGGCGAACGGCTGGATCGAAGGGACCACCGTGCTCTCGATGATCCTCGGCACCATCCTGGGCGGCCTCATTTCCGCCAACGAGCAGACGATCGCGTGGCTGCTGCGGCTCGCGCCCGCGCATGGCGGCATCGCCGATACGCCGGTGCACGCGGCGGTATCCGTGATCGTGCTGACTTACCTGTTGGCCGGGATGCTGAACCTGTGCGTCGTCAACGCCGGCACCCGCTATGCGAAGGCGCGCCGCTCCATCCCTTCCCTGCTGCTCGAGTTCTACCGCTGCAACTCGACCCTGTGGCGCGACCGCGAAGGCCGGGTGTCGCTGGGCGTGACTTCGCTGTTCTGGGGCGCCGGCATGGTGCTGCAGATCCTGCTGCTGGCCTGGGCCCAGTCGGCCCTCGGCCTGGGCCTGGACAAGGCGGCCGCGCTGCAGGGCGTGTTCGCGGTCGGCGTGGTGGTGGGCGCCGCGATCGCCGGCAAGACCGTGCCGCTGGTGCGGTCGATGGCGGTGATGCCGGTCGGGATCGTGCTGGGCGTCGGCCTGTGCGCGATGGTGTTCGTGCACACGCTGCAGGTCGCGCTGCCGCTGCTGCTGGGGATCGGCGTGCTGGCCGGGCTGTTCGTGGTGCCGATGAACGCCATCCTCCAGCACCGCGGCCACAGCCTGATGAGCGCCGGACAATCGATCGCGGTGCAGAACTTCAACGAGAACCTGGCCATCCTGGCGATGACGGCCAGCTATGCGATGGCGCTGCAGGTAAAGCTGGAGATGAACACGGTGCTGCTGCTGCTGGGCATCCTGATCGCCATCGCCACGCTGTACCTGCGGGGCGTGGCGAACACGGTGCGGCGTGCATGAGACTTGCGGAGGCATCCATGGTCGCCATCTCGCTGGCCATCCAACTCTGGGCCTGACAGTATCCAAAACGCCACACTCGGGCGTTTTAATGCTTTGTAACAACGTTGTTACAAATCAAGCGAACCATTGTTTTAGAGGTAAGACTAGAATATTTTCTTCTTTTCAACCTCTATCGCAGGGTAAATATGATACGTTTGCCGATCAGCTTGGCGGCTCTATGCCTCACCATGTCCGCAATCGCAGCCGAACCTTTCGACGACAAGTTCCGCCAGCTCGACGAACTGCTTCCCACCCCGACCACGATCCGCACCGCCTCCGGCGCTCCGGGCCAGGCCTACTGGCAGCAGCGCGCCGACTATTCGATCCGCGCCACGCTGGACGAGGCCAACCGGGCGATTAGCGGCGCCGAGACGATCACGTATCACAACAACTCCCCCGACACGCTGACCTACCTGTGGGTCCAGCTCGACCAGAATATCTACAAGCCGAACTCGGATGCGCGCACCGGCGCCACGATCCGCTCGCGCGACGCGTGGGACAAGCCGCGCGGTCCGGACGACGGCATGAAGTTCGACGCGCTGCAGTCGCTGATGACCGCGCGCAGCTTCGACGGCGGCTTCAACATCAAGTCGGTGAAGGATGCCGGCGGCGCCCCGCTCCACTACGTCATCAACCGGACGATGATGCGCATCGACCTGCCGCAGCCGCTCAAGCCGGGCGCGAAGGTCGCGTTCTCGGTCGAGTGGAGCTACAGGATCAACGAGCAGAAGGTGCTCGGCGGCCGCTCCGGCTACGAGAAGTTCGACGAAGACAAGAACGACCTGTTCGAGATCGCCCAGTGGTTCCCGCGCATGGCCGCCTACTACGACGTGATGGGCTGGCAGCACAAGCAGTTCCTCGGCACCGGCGAATTCACGCTGGAATTCGGCGACTACGACGTGTCCGTCACGGTCCCCGCCGACCACATCGTGGCCTCCACCGGCGAGCTGCAGAACCCGGGCGACGTCCTGACCGCGACCCAGCGCCAGCGCCTGGACCAGGCCCGCACCGCGAAGCAGCCGGTCGTCATCGTGACCCAGGCCGAAGCCGAGGCGAAGGAAAAGACCCGCGCCACCACGATGAAAACCTGGCGCTTCAAGGCGAAGAACGTGCGCGACTTCGCATGGGCGTCGAGCCGCAAGTTCATCTGGGATGCGCAAGGCTTCAGGAAGGATGCGACCAATGTGCTGGCGATGTCCTTCTATCCGAAGGAAGGCAACCCGCTGTGGGAGAAGTACTCGACCCAGGCCATCATCCACACCATCGACCAGTACAACAAGTACTCGTTCGACTACCCGTATCCGGTCGCGATTTCGGTGAACGGCCCGGTGGGCGGCATGGAATACCCGATGATCTCGTTTAACGGCCCGCGTCCGACCAAGGACAAGAAGACCGGCGAAATCACCTATTCGAAGCGCACCAAGTACGGCCTGATCGGCGTCGTGATCCACGAAGTCGGCCACAACTACTTCCCGATGATCGTCAACTCGGACGAGCGCCAGTGGACCTGGATGGACGAGGGCATCAACAGCTTCGTGCAATACCTGGCCGAGCAGGCATGGGAAGAGAACTACCCGCAGTCGCGCGGCGAGCCGCGTTCGATCGTGGACTACATGAAGAGCGCCAACCAGCAGCCGATCATGACCAACTCCGAGTCGATCTCGGCGCTGGGCCCGAACTCCTACGCCAAGCCGACCGCCGCGCTGAACGTGCTGCGCGAGACCGTGCTGGGCCGCGAACTGTTCGACTTCGCCTTCCGCGAATACGCGCGCCGCTGGAAGTTCAAGCGCCCGACCCCGTCCGACTTCTTCCGCACCATGGAAGACGCCTCCGGCACGGACCTCGACTGGTTCTGGCGCGGCTGGTTCTACACCACCGACCATGTGGACGTGAGCGTGGACGGCATCAGCGAGTACACCATCGGCACCAAGGATCCGGAAGTCGAGAAGGCATGGAAGAAGGCCCGCCACGACCAGGAGCCGGTCTCGATCACCGACCAGCGCAACAAGGGCACCCTGCCGCGCCGCATCGACGCGCATCCGGAGCTGAAGGACTTCTACAACGAGCACGACGACTTCACGGTCACCAACAAGGACCGCAACAAGTACAACGAGGCGATGGAAGGCCTGGAAGACTGGGAAAAGGCCCTGCTCAAGGAAGGCAAGCACCTGTACCTGGTCGACTTCAGCAACAAGGGCGGCCTGGTGACGCCGCTGGTGCTGGAGATCACGCTGGCGAGCGGCAAGAAGTACATCGAGCGCGTGCCGGCCGAAGTGTGGCGCTATAACCCGAAGAAGATCACCAAGCTGATCATCACCGACGAGCCGATGACCAGCCTGGTGCAGGACCCGTACTGGGAAACCGCCGACACCGACCAGAGCGATAACGCCTGGCCGCGCAAGGCGACCCCGTCGCGCCTGGAACTGTTCAAGTCGCAGCGCGGTGGCGGTGACGACATGATGCGCGACTATAACGAGAAGCTGAAGACCAAGGAGTCGAAAGACGCCAAGCCGGAAGTCAAGGCCGCCGAAGACGCAGCAAGCAAGTAAGACCGCAACCCCGTAACAGCACTCCGGTAGCCGCACCACCAAGGTCCGGCTGCCGTTTTCACTTCATAACGAGACATGAAACGCCTCCCCGCCGCCCTCGCCCTGATCGCCGCCATCGCCGGCTCCGCCCACGCCGCCGAACCGTTCGACGACAAGTTCCGCCAGCTCGACGAACTGCTGCCCACGCCCACCGACACCCGCACCGCGTCGGGCGCGCCGGGCCACGCCTACTGGCAGCAGCGCGCCGATTACAGGATCCGTGCGCAGCTGGACGAGGCCAAGCGCGCCATCACCGGCAGCGAGACCGTCACCTACCACAACAACTCGCCGGACACGCTGAACTACCTGTGGGTGCAGCTCGACCAGAACATGTTCCGCGCCGACTCGGACAACCGCAACATCTCGAGCTACCCGTCGCGCGAAGCGTGGCGCACGGCCGGAACCGGCGGGCAGACCGGCCTGCAGTACGAGGCGGCGCGCTTCCTGGTCGAGAGCCGCAAGTTCGACGGCGGCTTCAAGGTCGCCAGCGTCACCGGCACGGACGGCAAGCCGCTGCGCTACGTGATCAACAAGACCATGATGCGCATCGACCTTGACCAGCCGCTCAAGCCGGGTTCGCGCTTCTCGTTCAACATGGCGTGGTCCTTCAACGTGCCGGAGACGAACGTGCTGGGCCGCAGGATGGGCTTCGAACGTTTCGTGGATGAGAAAACCAAGGAAGACAGGAACGACCTGTTCGAGATCGCCCAGTTCTATCCACGCATGGCCGCCTACTACGACGTCCATGGCTGGCAGAACAAGCAGTACCTGGGCGACGGCGAGTTCACCCTCGAATTCGGCGACTACGACGTCGCGATCACGGTCCCGTCCGACCACATCGTGGCCGCCACCGGCGAGCTGCAGAACCCGGGCGAGGTCCTGAGCGCGGCCCAGCGCCAGCGTCTCGAACAGGCGCGCACCGCCAAGCAGCCGGTGGTGATCGCCAGCCAGGCGGACGCCGAAGCGCGCGAAAAAGGCCGCGCCACCACGATGAAAACCTGGCGCTTCAAGGCCAGCAACGTGCGCGACTTCGCCTGGGCCACCAGCCGCAAGTTCATCTGGGACGCGCAAGGCTTCAGGAAGGGCGGAACCGACGTGCTGGCGATGTCCTTCTATCCGAAGGAAGGCAACCCGCTGTGGGAGAAGTACTCGACCCAGGCCATCATCCACACCATCGACCAGTACAACAAGTACTCCTTCGACTACCCGTATCCGGTGGCGATTTCGGTGAACGGCCCGGTGGGCGGCATGGAATACCCGATGATCTCGTTCAACGGCGGCCGCCCGACCAAGGACAAGAAGACCGGCGCGCTGACGTACTCGCGCAACGCCAAGTATGGCCTGATCAGCGTGATCATCCACGAGGTCGGCCACAACTACTTCCCGATGATCGTCAACTCCGACGAGCGCCAGTGGACCTGGATGGACGAGGGCCTCAACTCCTTCATGCAGTTCCTCGCCGAGACCGCGTGGGAAGACAACTACCCGGCCCGCCGCGGCGAAGCGCGCAACATCGTCGACTACATGAAGAGCCGCAACCAGCAGCCGATCATGACCAATTCCGAGTCGATCACCAACCGCGGCAGCAACGCCTACGCCAAGCCGGCCACTGCCCTGAACGTGCTGCGCGAAACGGTGCTGGGCCGCGAACTGTTCGACTTCGCCTTCCGCACCTATGCCGAGCGCTGGAAGTTCAAGCGCCCCACCCCGGCCGACTTCTTCCGCACCATGGAAGACGCCTCCGGCACGGACCTCGACTGGTTCTGGCGCGGCTGGTTCTACACCACCGACCATGTGGACGTGAGCGTGGACGGCATCAGCGAGTACACGATCGGGACCAAGGATCCGGAACTCGAGAAGGCCTGGAAGCGCGCCCGCCACGATGCCGAACCGGTCTCGGTCACCGACCAGCGCAACAAGGGCACCCTGCCGCGCCGCGTCGGCGCGCATCCGGAGCTGAAGGACTTCTACAACGAGCACGACGACTTCACGGTCACCAACAAGGACCGCAACAAGTACAATGAAACGGTGGAAGGCCTGGAAGACTGGGAAAAGGCCCTGCTCAAGGAAGGCAGGCACCTGTACCTGGTCGACTTCAGCAACAAGGGCGGCCTCGTGACGCCGCTGATCCTGGAGATCACGCTGGCCAGCGGCAAGAAGTACGTCGAGCGCGTGCCGGCCGAAGTGTGGCGCTACAACCCGAAGAAGATCACGAAGCTGATCATCACCGACGAACCGATGACCAGCCTGGTGCAGGACCCGTACTGGGAAACCGCCGACGTCGACCAGAGCGACAACGCCTGGCCGCGCAAGCCGGTGCAGTCGCGCCTGGAACTGTTCAAGAGCCAGCGCCCGCAGGACGACATGATGAAAGATTACAGCGAAAAACTGAAGACGAAGGACAGCAAGGAAGCCGTGAAGGATGCCGAGCAGTCCATCGAAGCGGGCAGAAAAGTCCAATGAAACCGCGTCGCTTGAGCCTGAAACGCTTCATTGCCCAGTGTGCGGGAGCCGCCGTGCTGGCCGGTGCCTGCGCGCTGGCGTCCGCGCACAACTTCCATGCCGGGATCACCGACATCAGCCACAACGAGCGTACCGGCAGCCTCGAAGTCGTCCACACCTATATGGCGCACGACGTCGAAGCCCTGCTGACCAACCTGTACCAGCGCCAGTTCGACTTGTCCGATCCCGACGACCAAGCAGTGTTCCGCAAATACGTCGAGAAGCAGTTCTGGCTGGCGGACAAGGACAAGCGCCGCCTGCCGCTGAACTGGGTCGGCATGACGGCCGACGCCCAGAGCGTCGTCGTCTACCAGGAAGCGCCGCAGACCCCGGCCGCGAAGGTCGAGATCATCCACGACGCGGTCATGACCGACTTCATGCCCGACCAGTTGAATACCGTGAACCTGACGGTGGCCGGCAGCGTGCGTACCTTCGGCTTCAGCAGCAGCCATTCCGAGTTTCCAGTCCACTAAGCTTCAGCAATCGATGCATCTCCGAGTCCTGCCCTGCGCGCTGGCCGCGCTGTTCTCTACCTGCGCCCAGGCCGACGACTTCGTGATCCAGCGCGTGCTGGTCGAAGGCGCGCGCGCCAGCCAGCTCGGCATCGCCGATTCCGCGAACGCCGGCAGCGTCAGCCAGAAGGAACTGGAGATGCGCACCATCTACCGTCCCGGCGAGCTGCTGGAAGCGGCGCCCGGCCTGATCGCCAGCCAGCACAGCGGCGAAGGCAAGGCCAACCAGTTCTACCTGCGCGGCTTCAACCTCGACCACGGCACCGACCTCGCCACCTGGGTCGACGACATGCCGGTCAACCAGCGCTCGCATGCCCACGGCCAGGGCTGGACCGACCTGAATTTCCTGATCCCGGAACTGACCGCCCGCCTCGACTACCGCAAGGGCCCCTACTCGGCGCGCGACGGCGACTTCGCTTCGGCCGGCAGCGCCGCGATCACCTATGCCAACCGGCTGGTGCGCGACGTCGCGACCCTGAGCGTCGGGCAGAACGGCTATGCGCGCACGGCGCTGGCGGCCTCGAAGGATGCGGCCGGCGGCGTCCTCACCTATGCGCTGGAACTGCTGCACAACGACGGCCCCTATGTTCATCCGGATGACTATCAAAAGGTGAACGGCGTGCTGCGCTACAGCCGCGGCTATGCCAACAACGGCTGGAGCGTCACGGCGATGGCCTACCACGGGCGCTGGAATGCGACCGACCAGATTCCGGAACGCGCCGTGATCGAAGCCCGCATCGGGCGCTTCGACGCCATCGACGACAGCGACGGCGGCGAGGCGCGGCGCGTCAGCCTGTCCGGGGTGTGGCGGCGCACGGCCGCCGATTCGGCCTCGAAGGTAAATGCCTACATCATCCGCAACCAGCTGGACCTGTGGTCGAACTTCACGTACTTCATGAACGACCCGGTGCATGGCGACCAGTTCGCCCAGCCGGACCGCCGCGTCACCACCGGCCTGAATGCCCTGCACACCTGGCACGCGCACCGCGGCGACACGGTCAGCTCGGACCTGAGCGTCGGCGTGCAGGCCCAGAACGACAATATCTTCAACGCGCTGGCGCATACGCAGGCCCGGCAAACCCTGGAAACGACGCGCCAGGACCACATCGTCGAGACCAGCCGCGCGGCCTGGATCGAGAGCGCAACGCGCTGGGGCGAATCCTTCCGCAGCATCGTCGGCCTGCGCGCCGATGACTACCGCTTCAGGGTCCGCAGCAGCCTGCCGGGCAGCTCGGGCAGCAGCGGCGACACCCTGCTCAGCCCTTCGCTGAACCTGGTGTTCGGCCCGTGGAAGAGCAGCGAGCTGTACCTGAACTATGGCCAGGGCTTCCACAGCAACGATGCGCGCGGCGTGATCGCCGAAGCGCCGGGACTGGTGCGCTCGCGCGGCATGGAGATCGGCCTGCGCACGGAAGCGATCCCGAAGATGCAGACCGCACTGTCGCTGTACCGCCTGGATTTCGATTCGGAGCTGAGCTACGTCGGCGACGAAGGCACGACCGAGGCGGGGGCGCCGAGCCGCCGCATCGGCATCGAGTTCTCGAACTACTACAAGCCCGTGAAATGGCTGTCGATCGACTTCGACGCCGCCTTCGCGCACGCGCGCTCGCGCGAGGTGGCGCGAGGACAGGACCGCATCCCCGGCGCCGTCGAGGGCGTGGGCCAGTTGGCCATCACCGCCAGCCAGCTCGGGAACAACGGCGCCTGGGAAGGCGCGCTGCGCCTGCGCTACTTCGGGCCGCGCCCGCTCATCGAGGACAACAGCGTGCGCTCGCATGCCAGCACCACGCTGAACGGACGCATCGGCTACCGCGTCGCGAAAGACCTGCGGCTGGAGCTGGAAGGCTTCAACCTGGCCAACAAGCGCGTCTCGAGCATCGACTATCACTATGCCTCGCAGCTGCGCGGCGAGCCCGCGCCGCGCGAGGACATCCACTTCCACCCGCTCGAATCGCGCTCCTTCAGGCTCACCCTCGTCAAGAACTGGTAAGCCTTACTTCAGTCACTTCACGGTCAGCGTCACGTCGTCGAGCACGAACGAGGTCTGGACCGTCGAGTCTTCCGCGCCGACGAAGTAGACCTGCACGGTCTGTCCCTTGTAGGCCGACAGGTCGAAGCTCTTCTGCGAATAACTCGTTCCCTTGTTCAGGTTGGAGTAGGTCGCCAGCGTGGCCAGCACCGTGCCGCTGCTGTTGCGCACCTGGACCTTGAGGGTGTCGTAGGCGGTCGTGGTGGTGGTCTCGTCGGACAGCACCATCAGCCAGAACGCCAGGGTCGCGCTGGTGGCGGTCGAGGGAATCGTCACCTGCTGGTACAGCGTGTCCGTATGGGTCGCGCCGTAGCCGTCGAGCCAGGCCTTGTAGCTGCCGGCATGCGCGGCGACCGACGCATCGTTGGTGATCACGCCGCTGGACGCGGTCCACGACACCGCGCCCGACTCGAAGCCCGAATTCGCCAGCAGTTGGGTCGATGCCGTCGTGTTGCTGACGCTGAAGCCGACGGCGCTCGAAGTGGCCACGTTGCCGGCCGCGTCGTAGGCCTTCGCGGTCAGCGTGTGGGTGGCGTTGGCAAGCGTGGTCGAGTCGAGCGTCATCGAATACGCCGCGGTGGTGTCGGTGCCCTTCAGTACGCCGTCGATATAGAACTCGACCTTGGTGACGCCGACGTTGTCGCTGGCCGTGGCCGACAGCGTGATCGTGCCGCTGGTGCCGCTCTCGCTCGCGCTCACGGTCGGCGCCGTGGTGTCGCCGCCGGTGCCGGTCGTTTGCGTGACCCAGATGGGCGCCGACCACAGGCTGTTGCCATCGTTTTGCGTGATCTTGGCGTAGTAGAAGTGCTCGCCGTTGGCCGGCGTGATCGTCGTGCTGGCGCTGGTCGACAGCTGGGTGACGGTGCCGTTGCGCCCTGGGACGCCTTCATAGATCACCACCGTCGATGCAGTCTTGCCGGAGGTGCTGGCGAAGTTGGCCACCAGGTTCAGCGGACCGCTGTTGGTGATGCGCTCGCCCATCACGTGGCCGTTCGCTGTCAGCACCAGTTGCGAGGTCTTGTCCATGGTCGCGAACACCCGGCGCGCGCGCAGCGCTTCGATGAAGCTGGCGTTGCTGAGCACCGTGCCGTTCGGGATCAGGACGCCGGTGCGGTTGGTGTAGGACGCGCCCCAGTTGGCGCAATGGTTGTCCTGGTCGGACGAGAAGGCGACGTGGAAGCCCGCTTCGAGCGCCTTCTTGCAGGCGCCTTCATAGCTGCTGCGGCTGGTTTCGGTTTCGCTGGTGTTGGTCGAGAAGGCCGAGGTATTCAGCACTTCGCACAGCACCATCGCCTGGTCGCCGTCGGCGGTGTAGCCGAGCGGGACGCCGTTCACCAGGAACTGGCCGGAGGTCTCGGGATGGTTGAACTGCCCGACCCAGCCGCGGTTCTTCATCAGCGTGTACAGCGCGGCGTAGTCGCTCTTGGCGGTATAGGTGTCGCCGATCAGCTGGTTGCTGCTGTTGTATTCCCACTCGAGCAGTTCGCCGGTATTGAAGATGTTCATGTGGCCGCCGTTGCTGATCACGCCCCACTCCAGGCCGTACACGGCAAGGAAGTTGGGGTGGGCGCTGTTGAAGCTGGCCGCCGCCGACAGGCCGGACTGGTAGAGCGACTTGGCGGTGGCCGGGCTGGCCGAGGTGTTGGTCGAGTCCGAGCCGTCGTACATGTGGTTGTGCTCGGACGCCATCAGGATGTCGAGGCCCTTGCCCATCGCGTAGTTCCAGGCGTCGGTCGGACCGTAGGCGCCGGCCTGCGGATTTTGCGCGCCGGTGCACGAGGACAGCACGCCGCCGCCGTCGCTGTGGTTGGTCTGGCTGTGCAGGTTGCCGTAGTAGATCGTGTACGGCAGCGAGCTGGGGGCAGCCACCGATGCGATGGTCGGCGTTCCCTGCGCCGTGCTTTTGGGTCCCTTCGCCGGCGCGCCCGCGGCTGTGCCCGCGCTGGCGCGCGTGGGCAGCCCGCTGAACGCCGGCATCGGCGCCGTATCGGGTTCGCCGACCACGATGTCCCAGGACTGCTCGATACGCTCGCCCTCTTGCGCATCGACCAGCCGGTCCACTTCCTCGCCGGACAGCGCGGCCCGCGAACGCGCATCCGCCGCATTCGCCACCGCGACCAGCCGCACCTGGTAGACGCCATCGCGCAGGGCCGGATCATTGGCGCGGCCGGTCCAGCCGACCTTGACCTCGACCGGCTTGCCGGACAGCCGCTCGGTGCCGCGCCAGCTCTGGATCACGCGCTGCGCCGGGTCGATCAGCTCGAGCCGCCATGCCACGTCCTGCGCCTGGCGGACGAAGGGATAGCTGAACTGGAGCGTGAAGGTGCGACCTTCCTGGGCCGCTTGCGCGGTGTACGGCGCGTGCAGGGTCGCCTCGAATTCGCGGTGATCCTGCTCCGACGCAAAACCTGCATGGCTGGCGCCGAGCGCCAGGCTCAGGGCCAGGGCTAGCGGCAAGGACTTCTTGGCGTGAACGCGGTGCATATAGGCCTTCCTCGTGTGAAATACAAAGATCGACAAATATGTATGACACAAAGATGACAAACAAGCATCACGTATGTACAACAATCTAGCTGTTGTGAAATTGCTGAAGTTTTATACATGGTGCGTAGCGGGTGCCCGGATGGGTTCCGGACAGCATCGACTGGCAATGGCCTGGGGCAACACGGCCACTTTCAAAAAGTGCTACGCTAAGAGGATGACTACACCGCAACCACCCTATACCGACCCGTCGCGCATCGTCGATGCGTTGCGTACGGACGGCTATGCCCTGCTGCGTCCGCAAGATGTGGCAAGCCTGGCCGGCTGCTCCCTCGACGACCTGCAGGCCCTGGCGCCGAGCTGGGACCGGCTGGAACTCGACAACTACCTGAAGGACGGCGGTCGCTACCGGCGCCGGCGCCATTCCTGCTTCGTCGACGACGGCAGCGCGCTGACCCAGAGCCCGCACCGCGCGCACTGGCAGCCGGTCGAGTACAACGCCCTGCACGGCGGCATGCACCGCCTGTTCGTGCCGATCGAACCCGCGACCGTCGAACAGCCGGCCTGGAACCGCCTGCTGCGCTCGCTCGGCGCGGTGTGCTCCGACGTGAAGGGCGCGCAGACCTGGTATGTCGAGGCGCACCAGTTCCGCATCGACACCGCCGACGGCATCGGCCGTCCGACCCCGGAAGGCGCGCACCGCGACGGCGTCGACTTCGTCGCCGTGATCCTGATCGGGCGCGAGAACATCAAGGGCGGCGAGACCCGCGTGTTCGAAGCCAACGGGCCGAAAGGCCAGCGCTTCACCATGCTCGAACCCTGGACCATGCTGCTGCTCGACGATGCGGCCGTGATCCACGAATCGACGCCGATCCAGCCGCTGGGGGAACATGGGCATCGGGATACGCTGGTGCTGACCTGGCGGGCGGGGGCGTTCCAGGGGGATGATGCCGAGGCGGCCGTCTAGGCGGCCGGGCGCCTAACCGTCGCCCCCGCGAAGGCGGGTAACCGTCGCCCCCGCGAAGGCGGGGGTCCAAGTTCTATCAGCGCTAGCGAAACGCGAACAAACCTGGGTTCCCGCCTTCGCGGGAACGACGAGTAAGTAAAGTGCGGGAACGACGGATAAAAAAAAGCCCGCAACCTTGCGGAGCGGGCGGAATCCAGGTTTCGGAGAAAACTGGAGGAGACAGTTCCACTATAGCGCTAATTATTGTGCACTGCAATACGGTAGAACTACGATAGCGCGTTGGCCCCGTCCCCGAGTGGGAGCGCTCCTACATTCAGCTGCGCAGCAAACGGAAGGACGGCGATTTTTGCGGCATCGCAGGAAAGACCTGGACCAGCTGTCTGTCGCTCAACAGCAAATGCCGTTCGGCGACCTGCGCCAGGACCGAACGGAAATCGGTCGTGACCGGCAAATCCCTGCCTTCGTTCAGCGCGGCCTCTTCCAGGCCCTGCCAGTCGCCGACCACCCGGCCGCCATCGACCTTCCCGCCCAGTACCCACATCACATTGCCATGGCCATGGTCGGTGCCGCCGGTGCCGTTCTCGCGCGCGGTGCGGCCGAACTCCGACATCACCACCACCACGGTGTCGTCGAACAGACTGCCGAGGCGCTCGGCCAGCACCGCCAGTCCCTGGCCCAGCGGCGCCAGGCGGTTCGCCAGCTGGCCGGTGCCGGCGCCCTGCCCCACGTGGGTATCCCAGCCGCCCAGTGCGACGAAGGCAAGCTGGATCTTCGGGTCGTTGCGCATCAGCGTCGCCAGGCGCGCGGCGTCGTCGGGGAAACCGTTCGGCAGCGGCGCGCCGCGGTCGGCCGCCTGCATCTGCGGCGTCTCGGCGGCGGCCATCATCACTTCGCGGTGGGCCTTGCGACCGTCTTCATACGCGCGGCCGAAGCGCGGATGGCCGGCGTACAGCTGGTCGAAGGCGGCGCCGAGCGCGGGGCGGTCGAGGATGTCGGCGCGCGTCGCCGAGGCCACGTTCGGCAGGTTGACCGCGGCGGCCTGGCCGGCCAGGATGCGCGGCATCACCGGCCCGATGCCCAGCAGGCGGCTCGGCGTGGAAGTCCCCGGCAGGGTGGCGACCAGGCGGTTCATCCAGCCGTCCGGCGTGCTCTTGCGGCCGGGCGTGGCCGATTCCATGTAGTCCTGGGCGTCGAAGTGCGAGCGGGTGGCGTCCGGCGAACCGCTGGCATGGACAAAGGCCAGCTTCTTCTGCCGCCACAGGGGCTGCAGGCTGGCCAGCGCCGGGTGCAGGCCGAAGTAGCCGTCCAGGTCGAGCGCCCCGTTCTCCATGCCCGGGCTGGCCAGGCCGATGCCGGGACGCAGGCGCAGGTAGTTCTCGTCGCCCACCGGCGCCACCACGTTCAGCCCATCCACTGCGCCGCGCAGCATCACCACCACCAGCTTCCTGCGGGTCGCCTCCTCGCCGCCAGCGATGCCGGTGGCCGCCCATGCGTGGCGGCCCAGCGGCAGCACGATGCCGGCGCCGAGCGCCAGCGTATTCAGGAAATCCCTGCGTTGCATCGTTGTCTCCTTGGACGCGCTTAGTGCTGCATGAAGTCGGGGCTGCCCAGCAGCATGGCCGCGCGCAGATTTTCCGGATTGCGCGTGACGGTATCGAGGGTGGCCGGCGACAGCGCACCCGCCAGCGTGGCTTGCAGCGCGGCCGGATCGAGCGGCAGCGGCGGTTTCGCTGGCGAAGGCGGCGGCGCCGGCGGCGGCATGAACATCGCCGGAGACGCATCGCTGCCGGCCAGGTTCTGCATCGGCTCCGCCGCAGCCTGCGGCGCGGGAACCGGGGCGGTCGCCAAAGGCAGCCGGCCCTGGGCCAGCGCGGTGGCGAAGGCGATGCGGCGCGTCAGCGCGTCGGGGTTCAGCCAGGCATCCTGGGTATTCTTGTAGCCGTCCGGGGTCTGGCAGCCGTACAGCGGCATGCCGAGCTGGCCCATGGCGTTCACCAGCGGACCGACATTCGCCAGCGGCGTGCCGCTCGCGCGCACGGCCGAGACCACGAACTGGTAGGGCGTCTTGAACTTGGCGCCGGCCGCCGCGCTGTCCATGAACTCGCCGCTGGTGAACAGGGTCTTGAGCACGGCGCGGATGTCGCCCTGGCTGGCCAGCCAGGTCCGCGACATGCGCTCGACCAGGGCCGGCGGTGGCGTATCGCTGACGAAGTACTGTGCCAGCTGGTAGCTGACGTGGCGTGCCGTCGCCGGATGCATGGCCAGCACGTCGAGCGCGTACTCGCCCTCGGCCTGCCCACCCGGTGCGATCTCGTGCCCGAGCCAGGTCTTGGCGCCCTTGTCGTGGCGTCCGGCGTCGAAGCGGAAGGTCTCGCCGTTGCGCACCAGGCGGCGCTGGTCGAAGGTCCAGCCGGTCAGCATGCGCGCCAGTTCCGTCACGTCGCGCTGGGTATAGACGCCGTCCACGCCCAGCGTGTGCAGCTCCATCAGCTCGCGCGCATAGTTCTCGTTCAGGCCCTGGGCGCGTCCCCTGGCATTCGGCCGCGGCGTCGAGGACACCACGTTATCGAGGTAGAACAGCATCGCCGGGTGCTTCGCGGTGGCGCCCAGCAGCGCACGGAAGGAGCCCAGCGCATACGGGCGGATGGCGTCGCGCTCGTAGCTGGCGACCAGGGCGCGGTCGATGCCCTTGCCGGCGAAGACGTTGAAGTGGTTGTACCAGAAGTCGACCATCACTTCCTCGAGCTGGCGCGGGCTCTCGGCCGCGCGCACCAGGCGCGCCTCGGCCGCCTCGCGTGCAATGCGCTGTTGCTCGATGCGGCGGCGCTGCTTCGCGCCTTCCTCTTCGTTGCGCACTTCCCTGCGCAGCTCGAGGTGGCGGCCCAGGGATTCGCCGGCGCCGCGCCCGACGGTCTCCAGCGCATCCAGGCGCGCGTTCAATGCCGGCGGCATCGGGATGGATTCGGGATGCAGCTGCTCGTCGATGTACTGCTGCACGCCGATGCGCTGGACGCGCTCGACGTCATCCGGGCGCGGACCAAAGGCAAGGCGGTTCAGCACGTGCACCGCCTGCTGCCGGGGCGCCAGCGGCGCCGCATGGAGGGCCGGCGCCAGCATGAGGGCGGCGAGGATGAGGAGCGAGGGACGGGTCATGGGTGGACACTCCGGCAGTGATCGAACAGATAAGTTCTGCTGCACAGTCTAGTAATGGATGCCTCTTTGCAAAAGTAAGCATTTGTAACGGAGACCTTCGTACCTACGTGACGGGGCCGACGCGCCCCCTTTGTTACACTGTCCGGGTTCCGCGCCATCCACCAAGCCTGCTCCGCTCATGATCTGGATCCTGACCAAATACCTGCTTACCGCCCTCGTCGTCGTCCTGGTGTCGGAGGCCGCGGCGCGCAGCGATCGCCTGGGCGGCCTGATCGGCGCACTGCCGATGATCACCATCCTGACCCTGGTCTGGCTGCACCTGGAAAAACAGCCGTCCGCGAAGATCGCCAACCATGCCTGGTACACGCTCTGGTACGTGCTGCCGACGCTGCCGATGTTCGCCGCCTTTCCCTTCCTGATGGAGCGCTTCGGCTTCTGGCCCGCGCTGGGCGCCGGGGTGGTGATCACCCTGTGCAGCTTCGCCCTGTTCGCCCTGCTGATGAAGCGCTTCGGCATCCACCTTCTCTGAGCCTCCGATGCAAAAACCTCACCGCCCGCTCCGCGCCATCCTCGCCGTGTTGATTCCCGCCCTGCTGCTGGCCGGTGTGTTCGCCGCCGGCAGCCGCGCCGACGACAAGAAAGCCGCAGCGCCGGCAGCGACACCCGCGCTCACCGTGACCACGGCGCGGCCCGCCACCGCGCGCCTGCCGCTGCTGCTGGCCGCCAACGGCAACGTCGCCGCCTGGCAGGAAGCCGTGATCGGCAGCGAATCGAACGGCCTGCGCCTGCGCGAAGTGCGCGTCAACGTCGGCGACGTCGTCAAGAAGGGCCAGGTGCTGGCCGTGTTCGACGCCGACCCGGTCAACGCCGACCTGGCCCAGGCCAGGGCTGCGCTGCAGGAAGCCGAAGCGAATGCGGCCGCCGCCCAGGCAGACGCCCAGCGCGCCCGTGCCCTGCAAAGCTCGGGCGCCATGAGCGAGCAGCAGGTCACCCAATACCTCACGGCCGAGCGCACCGCCGCGGCGCGGGTCGCGGCCGCGCGCGCCACGCTGTCGCAGCAGCAGCTGCGCCTGAAGTACACGCAAGTGGTCGCGCCCGACAGCGGCATCATCTCCGCACGCAGCGCCACCGTCGGCGCGGTCGCGGGCGTGGGCGCGGAACTGTTCCGCATGATCCGCCAGGGCCGCCTGGAGTGGCGGGCCGAGGTCACGTCCGCCGAACTGCCGCGCATGAAGCCGGGCCTGAAGGCCCAGGTCAAGACCGCCAGCGGCGCGCTGGTGACCGGCACGGTGCGCACGGTGGCGCCGACCGTCGATCCGCAGAGCCGCGTGGCCCTGGTCTACGTCGACCTGCCGCCCAGCCTGTCGCCTTCCGCGCCGCTCAAGGCGGGGATGTTCGCCGGCGGCCAGTTCGAGCTGGGCGAGTCGAGCGCGCTGACGGTGCCGCAACAGGCGATCGCGGCGCGCGACGGCTTTTCCTACGTGTTCCGCCTGAATCCAGGCAAAGGCGCGGACAGCCGCGTCAGCCAGGTCAAGGTCACGACCGGGCGCCGGCTCGGCGAGCGGGTCGAGGTGGTGGCGGGACTGCCGGCCGATGCGCTGGTGGTGGTCAGCGGCGCCGGCTTCCTGAACGACGGCGATCTGGTGCGCAACGTGACCGGCAACGTGGCCGCGCGCTGAAGGGGCAGCGATGAATTTCTCGGCCCTCTCGATCCGCAATCCGATCCCGGCGATCATGCTGTTCGCCCTGCTCACCCTCGCCGGCATCCTGGCCTTCAGGGCGAATAAAGTGCAGGACTTCCCGGACATCGAACTGCCCATCGTGACCGTCACCGCCACTCTCGACGGCGCCGCCCCGGCCCAGCTCGAGACCGAAGTCGCGCGCAAGATCGAGGATTCGGTCGCGACCCTGCAAGGGATCAAGAACATCTACACGCGGGTGCTGGACGGCGTCGCCACCATCACCGTCGAATTCGTCCTCGAGAAGGACCTGTCGGACGCCGTCAACGACGTGCGCGATGCCGTCGCGCGCGTGCGCGCCGACCTGCCGGCCGAGATGCGCGACCCCAGCGTGACCAAGACCACCACCGCCGGCCGCGTGGTGCTGACCTTCACCGCCGAGGCGGCGCAGGCCAACGGCAAGCCGGCGCTGGACGCGCCCGACCTCAGCTGGTTCGTCGACAACACGGTCGCCAAGCGCCTGCTCAGCGTACCGGGCGTGGGCGCGGTCAAGCGCGTGGGCGGCGTCTACCGCGAAGTGCGGGTCGAGCTCGACGACGCCCGCATGGCGGCGCTGCGGGTGTCGGCGCTGGACGTCTCGCGCCAGCTGCGCAATGTGCAGCGCGAGGAGCCCGGCGGACGCGGCGACGTCAGCGGCGCCGAGCAGTCGGTGCGCACCCTGGCTACCGTGCAGACGGCCCAGGAACTGGCGCGCATGGAGATCCCGCTGCCGGACGGCCGCCACGTGACGCTTGGCGAGATCGCGAAGGTATCGGACACGGTGGCCGAGCCGCGCGCCGTCGCCGAGCAGGATGGCCGCACGGTGGTCGGCTTCGAGATCTTCCGCACCCGCGGCGCCGGCGAGACCGACGTGGCGGCCGGCGCGCGCGCGGCCGTGCGCGAGCTGCAGGCGAAGCACGCCAACGTGGTGCTGCGCGAAGTGATCGACAACGCCCGGCCGGTCGAGGAAAACTTCGACGCCTCGATGGAGATGCTGTGGGAAGGCGCGATCCTGGCGGTGCTGGTAGTGCTGTGGTTCCTGCGCGACTGGCGCGCCACCATCGTCGCCGCCGCCGCCCTGCCGCTGTCGGTGATCCCGGCCTTTCTCGGCCAGTACCTGTTCGGCTACACGCTCAATATGGTGACGCTGCTGTCGCTGGCCCTGGTGGTGGGCGTGCTGGTCGACGATGCGATCGTCGAGATCGAGAACATCTCGCGCCACCTCCGCATGGGCAAGAGCCCGATGCAGGCCGCGCTGGAAGCGGCCGACGAGATCGGCATGGCGGTGATCGCGACCACGTTCTCGCTGGTCGCCGTGTTCCTGCCGACCGCCTTCATGAGCGGCATTCCCGGCAAGTTCTTCAAACAGTTCGGCTGGACCGCGGTGCTGGCCATCCTCGCCTCGCTGCTGGTGGCGCGCCTGCTGACGCCGATGATGGCGGCCTACTTCCTGAAGCCCGCAAAGCATGGCGAGGAAAAGGACGGCCCCATCATGCAGCGCTACATGCGCACCATGCGGTGGTGCCTGCACCACCGCGGCCTGACGATGCTCGCCGCGGCCCTGTTCTTCGGCCTTTCGATCTCGCTCATCCGCTTCCTGCCGACCGGCTTCGTGCCGGCCGGCGACCGCGCCCAGACCCAGATCAACGTCGAGCTGCCGCCCGGCTCGACGCTGGCGCAGACGCGCGCCGTGGCCGAGCAGGTGCGCCTGGCCGCGCTGCAGGTCCCGCACATCAAGACCGTGTTCAGCTCGATCGGCGGCGGCTCCAGCGGCGACGCCTTCGCCCCGGGCGCAGCGGCCGAGGCCCGGCGCGCCGTGCTGACCCTCACCACCGTGCACCGCGACGACCGCAAGGAATCGCTGGCCGCCATCGAATCGAACCTGCGCGCCAGGCTGGCCGACATCCCCGGCGCGCGCTTCACGGTCGGCCCGCCGGAAACCGGCATCAAGATGCAGCTGGTGCTGCGCAGCGAGGACGCGGTGGCGCTGACCGCCGCCGCGCGCCAGGCCGAACGCGAACTGCGCACCCTGCACGGGATCGGCAACGTCAGCTCCAGCGCCTCATTGGTGCGCCCGGAGATTATCGTGCGGCCCGACTTCGCGCGCGCGGCCGACCTGGGCGTGACCGCGGCCAGCATCGGCGAGACCGTGCGCGTGGCCACCGCCGGCGACTACGACCAGGTGCTGGCGAAGATGAACGTGTCCGAGCGCCAGGTACCGATCCGCGTGAAGCTGCCGGACGCGGTGCGCGCCGACCTCGACGCCATCGGCCGCCTGACGGTGCCGGGCAAGAACGGGCCGGTACTCCTCGCGAACGTGGCCGACATCACGATGGATAGCGGCCCGGCCCAGATCGACCGCCTGAACCGCAGCCGCAACGTGACCCTGGAAGTGGAACTGAACGGACGCTCGCTGGGGGAAGTGAACGCCGAGGCGCGCGCCCTGCCCGCCTTGCGCAACCTCCCGGCCTCGGTGCAGATCGCCGAACTGGGCGACGCCCAGGAGATGCAGAACCTGTTCGCCAGCTTCGGCATCGCGATGGCGATCGGCGTGCTGTGCATCTATGGCGTGCTGGTGCTGCTGTTCACCGACTTCCTGCAGCCGGTGACCATCCTGGCGGCGCTGCCGCTGTCGATCGGCGGCGCCTTCGTGGCCCTGCTGCTGACGCATAACGCGCTGTCGATGCCGACCATGATCGGCCTGATCATGCTGATGGGGATCGTGACCAAGAACTCGATCCTGCTGGTCGACTACGCGATCCTGGCGCGGAAAGCCGGCATGAACCGCTTCGACGCCCTGGTCGACGCCTGCCACAAGCGCTCGCGCCCGATCGTCATGACCACGATCGCGATGGGCGCCGGCATGCTGCCGCTGGCCCTCGGCCTGTCCGGCGACCCGAGCTTCCGTTCGCCGATGGCGGTGGCCGTGATCGGCGGGCTGATCACCTCGACCTTATTGAGCCTGCTGGTAGTGCCGGCCGTGTTTACTTATGTGGACGATGCGGAGCACTGGTTCGGCAGGATGGGGAAGCGGTTGCGGAAGCATCCGCAGCATCCGGCGCGGAGCGAGGAGAGCGCGGTCAAATAGTGGACGCATAAACGTCGCCCCCGCGGAGGCGGGGGCCCAAGTTCTGCTTGCGTTACGCGAACGCATACAACACTTGGGCCCCCGCCTGCGCGGGGGCGACGGTTTTAAGGCTGACTAATTAATAGTCGCGGCGGCTGCCACCCAGGATCTTGGCCAGCAGGAAGCCGACGCCGGCGGCGATCGCCACGGCGGTGCCCGGATTCTGGCGCACGTACTCGCGGCCCTGGTCCATGTACTGGCCGTAGGCGTCGGTCAGCTGTTCCTTGCGCTGGCCCAGGCTCTGGGAGCTGGTGCTCAGCATGCCTTGCAGCTTGTCGACGCCGGCGTGGGCAGTGGTGGCCAGGCGATCGACCATCGGCTGCACGCTGTTGACGGCCTTGTCGACCATCGGCTTGGCGGCATCGGCAGCCTGGTCGATCTTCGAGTGCAGGTCCTGGGCCTTGGATGCAGCCATGTCCTTCATGTCGCCGCCGGTGCCCGAGCCGGTGCCTGCGCTCGCGCCCATGCCGCTCTGGCTGCTGCCCGACGAGCCGCTGGTGCCCATGCTGGAGCTGCCGCTGCCCATGCCGGAACCACTGCTGCCGGTCGGACCGCTGCTGCCGGTCGAACCGCCGGTCGAGCTGTTGGTGCCGCCGGTGGTCGAACCGCTGGCGCTCATCGCACCCATCGAGCCCACGCCTTTCGACGAGGACGAGGAGGACGACTGCGACGACGAGCCGGCATTGCTGGTGCCGCCCACGGCGCCGGTGCTCGACGCGGTAGCGCCGCCGGTGCTCGAGCCGGTCGAGGTGGATTGGTCCTTGCCCTGGTTCAGTTGGCTGCTCTTGTTCAGGCTGCCCGAGTTATTCGAGCTGCCCGAGCTACCCGAGCTACCCGAGCTACCCAGGTTACTTGCGTTGCTTCCGGCATTGCTGCCTTTTCCTTCGCTCGACTTCTGATTATCCATGATGAATTCCTTGTAAAGATATAGACCGACGCGGAGTAGACCGAAACTCGACCATCACCACATTCTTCCTCGATGGTGCCGACACCGCATGAAGGAACGAGGACGAATGACGATGCTTGAGTGTATTCCTCTTCGTTCGCACCGGGCGCACGCTCGGCGGCGCAGCATGAGGCGGCACCGAACCCTGAGATTCGATAGAAAAAATACAACGCGGTGGAGAACTCGACCGTGCGCTGCCTAACAAAAACGCAGAACAGGGAGTAAAGGGAGATAAAAGGAGGAAGGATGCGCCGGGCGCGAGGCCCGGCGCGACGCGGAGCCCGGCACGAAGCCGGGCCCGCGCATGCGGCAGCGTCAGATGACCACGAAATCGAGGCTGGTGAGCGCCTTGCCAGTGCCGATCAGCGCGATCTGCACGGCCTTGCCCGCACCCGAACCATCGGCATCGTAGCTCAGCACGCCGGTGGTGCTGTCATACAGGATGTAGTCGTTCGAATCCGTGGCGATGCCGATCTTGAAGAACGAGGGATTCAGCGCGCCGGTTGCCGTCAGCTTGGTGAAGATCGCATTCTCGAGCTGGATGGTATCGTCGGCCACGACGAAGTCGGTGATGGTGTCGACGTTGGTCGTGGCGCTCAGTGCGCTGTTGAAAACGAACACATCCTTGCCACTGCCGCCCGTCAGGGTATCCTTGCCGGCGCCGCCGCTCAGCACGTTGTCGCCGGAGTTCCCGACAATCACGTTGTTCAGGGTATTACCGGTGCCCTTGATGCTGGCGGTCCCCGTCAGGCGCAGGTTCTCGAAATTGGCGCCAAGCGTGAACGACAGGCTGGCGTTGACGGTATCGGTCCCGCCAGTCGAACCCGCGGTCGCTTCGATCACGACATCGGCCGCATTGTCGACGTAGTAGGTGTCGTTGCCGTTGCCGCCGATCATCTTGTCGGCACCGCCCATACCGTTGAGGACGTTGGCGGCGTCGCTGCCGACGAGCAAGTCGTCGAAGCGCGAGCCATTGACGTTCTCGATGTCGTACAGGGTATCGTTGCCGCCGCCGATGGCCACGCCGGCAATGCTGGTCGCGCCCGGAATATAACCCGGCGCGAGGTCGTGCGCGGCCGAATAGCCGAGGCCGTTCGCATTGTCGCGGATACCCGACGCCAGCATGACGGTCACCCCATTCAGCGCCGCGCTGTAGTCGACCGTGTCGGTGCCGGTGCCGCCCTCGATGATGTCATTGCCGAGGTGCGCAACGAAGACGTCGTTGCCGTCGCGGCCATCCAGCAGGTTGTTGCCGTCGCCGCCGTCGAGACGGTCGTCGCCGCCGTAGCCGCGCAGGATGTTGTCCTCGAAGTCGCCCGTCAGCGTATCGTTGCCGGTGTTCGACCCGAGCAGGTTCTCGATGCCGCTCAGGGTATCGATGCCGGCTCCGACCGTGTTCTGGGCCGTCAGGACGTTCAGGTTGACCGTCACGCCTAGCGTTTCCGCGAAATAACTCGCCGAGTCGGCATCGGCGCCGCCCATCAGCTTGTCGTTGCCGGCGCCCCCCGTGAGGATGTCCTGCCCCGTGCCGCCCTCCAGCACGTCGTCGCCGCCCTGGCCGTCGAGCCGGTCGTCGCCGCCCCGGCCCAGCAGGCGGTTCGCCAGCGCGTTGCCGCGCAGCGTATCGTTGCCGTCCGCCGAACCCGAGACGTTCTCGATGCCGACCAGGACCTGGGTGCCGGCCCCGGTGGTGTTCTGCGCGGTCGTCAGGGACAGGTCGACGTTCACGTCGCCGATGATGCTGCCGTAATAGACGATATCGATCCCCAGGCCGCCATCGATGGATTCGGTACCCGAGGAAAAGATGGCGTCGTTGCCATCGCCGGCATCGATCTTGTCGTTGCCGCCGCCGCCGGTAATGACATCGTTGCCTGCTCCTGCAGACAGGACGTTGGCGGCGCGGTTGCCCGTGATGTGGTTGTTCAAGAGGTTGCCGGTGCCCGAGATCGCCGCGGCGCCGGCGAGCGTCAGGTTTTCGACCTCCGTGCCGAGCGTGTAGCTGACCGTGCTGACGACCGTGTCCACGCCGCCAAGCAGGGCCTCGACGACCTTGTCGGACGCACTGTCGACGATATAGGTATCGTCGCCCTGCAGCCCGCGCATGGTGTCGCCGCCGGCCGCGCCATCGATCACGTTGGAACCCGCCGTGCCGGTGATGTCGTTGGCCAGCGCGTTGCCGGTCGCATCGATGTCGCCGCCGGCCAGCACCAGGTTCTCGATGTTCGCGCCGAGCGCGTAGGAATCGTCCACAGTGGCGTAGACGGTGTCGGTACCCTCGCCGGCCTGCTCGACCACGTCCACCGAGGCGGAACTCACATAATATTTATCGTTGCCGAGGCCGCCGTACAGTTCGTCCTGGTCGCCGCGCGCGTAGATCTCATCCTTGTTGTTGGCGTACAGCGTGTCGTTGCCGGCGCCGCCGAACAGCTTGTCGCTGCCCCAGCCGCCCACCAGTACGTTGTCCGCCGAGTTGCCCACGATCTGGTTATCTGCACTGTTGCCGGTACCGTCGATTGCCAGCGCCCCCATCAGCGTCAGGTTCTCGATGCCGTTCCCGATCCTGTAGCTGACCGTCGACTTGACCAGGTCGGTGCCCGAATAGCCGGAGTCGACCGCGATGTCGGCGCTGTCGTCGACGTAGATCGTGTCGCTGCCATTGCCGCCGTCGACGATGTCCACGCCTTCTTTGCCGTCGAGCACGTTGTTGCCGCTGTTGCCGGTGATGGTGTTGTTCAGCTCGTTCCCGGTGCCGGACAAGTTCCCGGCTCCAAGCAGGGTCAGCACTTCCACGTTGTCCACAAGGGTCGTGCTGGTGCTGGACAGGATCGTATCGATACCGCCGCCCGCGTCTTCCTGCACGGTGTCGCCGCCATTCACGACATAGGTGTCGTTGCCGGCGCCGCCGATCAACAGGTCATGCCCGGTCCCGCCATCGAGGACGTTGGCGCCGGCGTTGCCGACGATGCGGTTGTCCAGTTCGTTACCGGTGCCGTCGATGTTCTGCGTACCCGACAGGCGCAGGTTCTCGACATTCGCGGAAAGAACGTAGGTTGCCGAACTGGTGACCGAGTCGGTGCCGCCGTTCGCATCTTCGCGCACGATATCCGTGGTCCTGTCGACGATATAGGTATCGTCGCCCGAACCGCCTTCCAGCGTATCGGTGCCGCCACCGCCGTTCAGGACGTTGTTGCCGGTGTTGCCGATCAGGTAGTTGTCGCTGCTGTTACCCGTCAGGTTGAAGTTGCCGGTGCCGCGCAGCCATGCATTCTCGATGTTGCGGTCGAGCGTATAGTCGGCCGCGATCTGCACCGTGTCGGTGCCGCCGCCTGCCGCTTCGACGATCGTGTCGAGCGCGTCGGCCACATAGGTGTCGTTGCCCGCACCGCCCGCCAGTTTGTCGGCGCCGGCGCCGCCAACGAGGACGTCGGCACCGGCGCCCCCGGTCAGGGTGTCGTTGCCGGCGCCGCCGTCCAGCTTGACCGCTTCGGGTCCCGTGAACACGATCGTGTTGGCGTTGGCATCCCCGGCGAGCGAATGGAGATTCGCCACCGCATGGCCATCCTCGTAGCGCTGCACATGGACGTAGCCGTCGGCGCCGCTCCAGATCAGGTCGAATCCGCTGTCCTTGCTGGCGGCGACCTGGACTTTCGAAGGCAGGGACGTGGCTTGCGTCAGCAACATTGTGTTGCCAACCTTGACGCCGTTCGGATCGAAGCGCTGGCCGTACACGGCGTACTGACCGTTATACGCGTAGCTGTCGAGCATGACCCAGGTGACCATGTAACCGCCGTCGGCCAGGGCCGCGACGTCGGGATCGAACACGGACTTTTCCGGGAAGCTGATCATGTCGGTGAGCACGACCGGAGCCTGCGCCACACCCTTTGCGTCGTAGGTGCGCACGAGGATGGCATCCGAACGCTGCCAGGCGACGACATAGCCGCCGCCAGCGAGACCGGCGACTGCCGAATCCACATTGGCGCCAGCGTTGGCGTCGGAAACCTTGACCGCCTCGCCGCTGGCCACGCCAGTGCTGCCATAGCGTTGCAGGAACAGGGTCGCGGCGTTATACGGCCCGGTGCTGGCCGTGAAGCTCGCGACATAGCCGCCGTCGGACAAGGAAGCCACGTCGACGTAAGGCGTGGTGGGAGTCGACCCGATCGGCGCAAGGTCGCCGGCGGTCTGCACGCCCGTCGCGCTCACACTGATGATCTTGGGCGGGTTGTGATACGGCTGGACATTGGTGGAAGAATCGAAGGTGACGACGAAGCCGCCCTTCGACGTCCCGGTCACCGACACATTCGCCGGGAGGGCCGTGTCCGAGCCGGCCAGCGTGATATCGTCGCCGACCTTGGTGCCGGCGGCATTGTAGCGTTGGGCGATGAGGCCGAATTGCTGGGTCACGCTGTCCCGGGTGTAGAACACGGTCACGAAACCGCCATCGCTCAGCGTGGCGACCTGCGGCGACTGGGAGATTTCAGGCGCCGACTTGAGGACGATGCCGGCCCCGACCGCTTGCCCGGTCGCGCTGAAACGCTGCGCATACAGGGTGGCGGTCGAGTTGGTCGGCGTGACGGCATACATGCCGACCATATAGCTGCCGTCCGCAAACGTCGCAATGGTCGGGCCGTAGCCGGCATAGATAGAACGGGGATAATAGTTTGCGATCCGCTCCGCACCAGATGCCGCCAGCGCCACGGTCGAATCCTGGAACGCGACGTTCTCGATGTCGACCAGGGTATCCACGCCCTGCGTGCTGCTGACGACCCAACGGCCCTCATAGTTCAGCTTGAATGACGCCAGCGGCGAAACGCTGGCGATGGACGCCGTATCCGGGCCGGCGCCGCCGGTCAGGGTGTCGTTGGAGGAAGTGCCAGGAATGGTAGCCATGTCGTTTTTATTTGGAGTCAGCGGGAGGAGTGTCGTTACAGTAAGTATTCCAACGCGAATTATTACATTTCGGTAATCTTCCAAAAAGTAATAATTGCAATAGGTGTTGTTACCAAGCCATGTTCAATTTCTCCTCCACGCCATGGCGACGGACGAAAAAAAAGGCCACATCGTGTGATGTGACCTTTTTTACTATCCTGGTGCCGCTGACCGGAATCGAACTGGTGACCTTCGCATTACGAATGCGCTGCTCTACCGACTGAGCTACAGCGGCGGGACCCGTATTCTAACAAACAACTCTGCAAACTTGCTAGTCCGACTCGGCATTTTTGCGTCCAAGTCAACAATACGGGCAAACCGGGCGCGCGGCCCGGCCTGTCGCGGCCTTATTCCTGGTGGTAGCCGGTGACGCGCTCCACCTCGCTCTTGGAGCCGAGGAAGACCGGCACGCGCTGGTGCAACTTGGTCGGCGGAATGTCGAGGATGCGCTGGCGGCCGTCGGTGGCGGCGCCGCCGGCCTGCTCGACGATGAAGGCCATCGGATTGGCTTCGTACATCAGGCGCAGCTTGCCCGGCTGGGACGGATCGCGCAGGTCGGCCGGGTACATGAAGATGCCGCCGCGGTTCAGGATGCGGTGCACGTCGGCCACCATGGAGGCGATCCAGCGCATGTTGAAGTCCTTGCCGCGCGGGCCAGTTTTACCGGCGAGCATTTCGGAAACGTAGCGCTGGACCGGCGGATACCAGTGGCGCTGGTTCGACATATTGATCGCGAATTCCTTGGTCTCTTCCGGAATCTGCATGTTCTTCTGGGTCAGGACCCAGGAGCCCATCTCGCGGTCGAGGGTGAAGCAGTTCACGCCGTCGCCGGTGGTCAGCACCAGCATGGTCTGCGGCCCGTAGACGGCATAGCCGGCTGCAACCTGCTGGGCGCCCGGCTGCATGAAGTCGGCTTCGGTCGGCGCAGTCATGCCTTCCGGCGCCTTCAGCACCGAGAAGATGGTGCCGATCGAGACGTTGACGTCGATGTTCGAGGAGCCGTCCAGCGGATCGAACAGCAGCATGTATTCGCCCATCGGATAGCGGTTCGGGATCGGGTGGATCGATTCCATCTCTTCCGAGGCCATGGCCGCCAGGTGGCCGCCCCATTCGTTGGCTTCGAGCAGGATTTCGTTCGAGATCACGTCGAGCTTCTTCTGCACCTCGCCCTGGATGTTCTCGGTGTTGGCGCTGCCCAGGATGTCGCCGAGGGCGCCCTTGCCGACCGAGTGGCTGATGGTCTTGCAGGCGCGCGCCACCACCTCGATCAGGAGGCGCAGCGAAGCCGGGATGTTGTTGTGGAGGCGCTGCTCCTCAACCAGGTATTGGGTCAGGCTGACACGTTTCATGGACTTCCTTTGGTTTGAATTAAGTTCTTAATTGGCGAGTGCCTTGGTGACCACTTCGCGCACGTCGTTCGACAGCCTGGCCTGGCCGGCGACCTGCTGCAGCGCCTTCTTCATGTGGGCCTGCAGCGCCGGCAGGTAGCGGCGCCAGCGGTCCATCGCGCGCGCCAGGCGGCTGGCGACCTGCGGATTCAGGGCGTCCAGCGCGATCACCTGCTCGGCCCAGAAGGCGTAGCCGCTGCCGTCCGGGGCGTGGAACTGCACCGGGTTGTTGACGCAGAAGGCGGCGACCAGGCTGCGCGCGCGGTTCGGGTTGCGCAGCGTGAAGGCCGGGTGCTTCATCAGTTCGCGCACGGCGGCCAGGTCGGTGGTCGAGGCAGTTGCCTGCATCATGAACCACTTGTCGACCACCAGCGCTTCGCTTTGGAATTCGTCGTAGAACTGCTGCAGCGCATCCTGGGCGGCCGGTGCGCGTGCATGCACCAGTGCGCCCAGCGCCGCGATGCGGTCGGTCATGTTGGTGGCTTCGTCGAACTGGCGCTCGGCCAGGGCCAGGGATTCCGCGTCCGGGGCTGCGCACAGGTAGGACAGGGCCAGGTTCTTCAGCGAACGCTTGCCGATCGACGCTGCGTCCGGGCTGTACTCGCCCGGCGTCTGGTTGGCCTGGTACTGGGCCAGCAGCTCGGTGCGCAGGCGGGCGCCGATGTCGGCGCGCACGAACTGGCGCGCGGTATGGATCGCCAGCGGATTCACGACGTCGAGCTGGTCGGCGATCATGGTTTCCGAAGGCAGCAGCAGGGCCTGTTCACGGAAGGCCGGGGCGAGGCTCTCGTCGGCCAGCATCTTGCGCAGCGCCTCGACGAACACGTCGTCCAGGTCCAGGCCATCGGCGCCGCCGTTGGCGCCAGCCATCCCGGTCAGCTTGAGCAGGCGGCCCATCGCCAGGCGCTGGCCGGCTTCCCAGCGGTTGACCGGATCGCTGTCGTGGCTGAACAGGTGCACCAGCTCGGCGTCGCTGTAGCCATGCTTCAGGATCACCGGCGCCGAGAAGTCGCGCAGGATCGAGGGCGTCGGCTGCTCCGCCACGCCGGTAAACACGAAGGTCTGGTCCGTTTCCGTCAGCTCCAGCACGGCGGTCGTGCCGAGCTGTTTGCCGTCGATCGTCAGCGGCAGGTCGCGCCCGTCCTTGCCCAGCAGGCCGACGGCCACCGGGATGTGGAAAGGCAGCTTTTCCGGCTGGCCCGGGGTCGCCGGGCAGGACTGGGCCAGGCGCAGCGTGTAGGTGTTCGCCTGCTCGTCGTAGCGGGTCTCGGCCTGGACGACCGGGGTGCCGGCCTGGCTGTACCAGCGCTCGAACTGCGTCAGGTCGCGGCCGCTGGCGTCGGCCATCGCCATGCGGAAGTCGTCGCAGGTGACGGCCTGGCCGTCGTGGCGGGCGAAGTACAGGTCCATGCCCTTGCGGAAGCCTTCGCGGCCCAGCAGGGTCTGGTACATGCGGACCACTTCGGCGCCCTTCTCGTACACGGTGACGGTGTAGAAATTGTTGATCTCGACGAAGGAATCCGGGCGCACCGGGTGGGCCATCGGGCCGGCGTCTTCCGGGAACTGGGCCTGGCGCAAGGTACGGACCTGGTCGATGCGGGTGACGGCGCGGCCGGTGTCGGTGCCGATCATGTCGGCCGAGAATTCCTGGTCGCGGAACACGGTCAGGCCTTCCTTCAGCGACAGCTGGAACCAGTCGCGGCAGGTAACGCGGTTGCCGGTCCAGTTGTGGAAGTATTCGTGGCCGACCACCGCTTCGATGCCCTGGAAGTCGATGTCGGTGGCGACGCGCGGATTCGCCAGCACGAACTTGGTGTTGAAGATGTTCAGGCCCTTGTTCTCCATCGCGCCCATGTTGAAGTCGCCCACGGCGACGATCATGAAGCGGTCGAGGTCGAGCTCGAGGTCCCAGCGCTCTTCGTCCCAGCGGATGCTGTGCTTGAGCGACTGCATCGCGTAATCGGTCTTGTCGAGGTTGCCCTCCTCCACCCACACCTGCAGCAGGGCGGTGCGGCCATCCTTCAGCGGAAACTTTTCCTCTTGGCACACCAGCCGCGCCGCCACCAGGGCGAACAGGTAGGACGGCTTCTTGAACGGGTCTTCCCACTTGGCGTAGTGGCGGCCGCCGGGCAGGTCGCCCTCCTCGACCAGGTTGCCGTTCGAGAGCAGCACCGGATACCTGGCCTTGTCGGCGCGCAGCATCACGGTGTACTTCGCCATCACGTCCGGACGGTCCGGGAAATACGTGATGCGGCGGAATCCCTCGGCTTCGCACTGGGTGTAGAAGTTGCCGTTCGAGACGTACAGGCCGCTGAGGGTGGTGTTGCTCTCAGGAACGCAAATCGTCTCGATTTCCAGCGTGACGCTGTCCGGCGCGTTGGGGATGCGCAGCGTGGTGCCTTCGATCGCGTAGGCGCCCTCGTCCAGGGTCCTGCCATTCAGGCGGATCGCCGCCAGTTCAATATCTTCTCCGACCAGTTCGATGTCGCGCCGGCTGCTGTCCGGGTTGCGGCGCAAGGTCAGGCGGTTGGCGACGATGGTACGGGCCGGGTCGAGGTCGAAACCCAGTTCGACGGTGTCGACCAGGTAGCTGGGAGCGGTGTAGTCCTTCCGGTAGATGGTCTGGGGCGTATCGGTGCGCATGGTTGGGGTCCGCGAACGATGGTGGAATGAATGCTTATTTTACCAACAGAGGCGGCGCGCTTCGATTCCGATGTTCCGCTCGATTCATATGTATCGCACTGTACGCGTCGTAACCTCTAGTAAATGTAATGTTGAAAATTGAACAGTGCGGGTAAACTGTATCCCTGAAGCAGTCCGATTGAATCGAAGATAGAGCCAGATGGAGCACACCATGAAACGCACAATGATCGCCGCGGTGGCGGCGGTGAGCCTGCTGCTGGGCGGCTGCGCGACCACGATCCGCAGCGACGTCACCACTTTCCACCAATGGCCGGCCCAGATCGCCGACAAGAGCTATGCTTTCGTGGCCCCGGCTCCGCAGGACAACACCCTCGAGCTGCAGAACTACGAGAACCTGGTGCGCGGCCAGCTGGCGCGCCTCGGCTTCCATGAGGCGCCGCAGTCGCCGGCCCTGAAGGTGGCGGTGCGCTTCACCACGGTCGATGTGCCGACCCAGGTCGTGTACCCGGCGATGGCGCCCTTCTATCCGTACTCGGCGCGCTTCGGCTACGGCGGCTGGCACCGCCGCTATTGGGGCGGCGGCTGGTACAACCCGTTCTACGATCCGTTCTGGGGTCCGGTGCCGCAATATGACGTGCGCGAAGAACACCGCTACCACCGCCAGGTGCAGATCTCGATCGCCTCGGCGGCCGACGACAAGCGCCTGTTCGACGTTACCGTGCGCAACGTCAGCAAGACCCTGTCGACCCCGGCCGTGATGCCGGCCCTGGTGCAGAGCGCGTTCGAAGGCTTCCCCGGACCGAACGGCGGGGCGCGGGTGATCGAGTTGAAGCAGCAGCAGAACGGCTGATCCTCCGTGCCTTGAATGAAAACGGGACGCGCTGCCGTGGGCAGGCGTCCCGTTTTGTTAGCCCGTCGTTCCCGCGCAGGCGGGAACCCAAGTTCGTTGCGCACCACCAGCTTGCGCTGACGATGGTTCGAGCAAACTTGGGTCCCCGCCTCCGCGGGGACGACGGTGTTTGCACGGGCCTTCCCGTACGTGGCGATCAGGCCAGATACCTCTCCGACGCCACCGTAATCGCCACAATCAGCAAAATCGCCAGCGCCAGCACCGCCAGCAGGCGCCCGAAGCGCGGGCTGTCCGGTTCGATCGGCGCCTGGTCGCCGGCCGGTTCGTTATCGTCGCTGAACTCTCTCATGGCGTCATGGCAGAAGGATGGTCTTGCCCGTCGTGCGCCGCGATTCCAGCGCGATGTGGGCCTGGGCCGCGTCCGCCAGCGGGAAGCGCTGGTGGATCTCGATCCTGATCTGGCCGCTGGTGACCATCTGGAACAGGTCGGCCGCCATCGCTTCCAGGTCTTCGCGCTTCGCCGCATAGGTCTGCAGCGTCGGGCGCGTGATGTAGAGCGAGCCGCGCGACACCAGCTCCGAGAGCGCGAACGGCGGCACCGCGCCGGACGAGTTGCCGAAGCTGACCATCAGTCCCAGCGGCTGCAGGCAGTCGAGCGAACGGGTGAACGTGTCCTTGCCGACCGAGTCGTAGACCACCGGTACCTTCGCCCCCTTCGTGATCTCAAGCACGCGCTGCACCACATCCTCGGTGTTGTAGTTGATGACGTGCGCCGCGCCATGCTGCCTGGCCAGCTCCGCTTTCTCGTTTGACCCTACGGTGCCGATCAGGTTCACGCCGAGTGCGCGCGCCCACTGGCAGGCGATCAGGCCGACGCCGCCGGCCGCCGCGTGGAACAGGATGGTGTCGCCGGCCTTCAGCGGATAGGTGCGGCGGAACAGGTACTGGACGGTCAGGCCCTGCAGCATCATCGCGGCGCCGGTCTCGAAATCGATCGCATCCGGCAGCTGGACCAGGATGTCGGCCGGCATGACCCGCAACTCGCTGTAGGCGCCGTTCGGACGCGCCGCATAGGCCACCCGGTCGCCCGGCTGCACATGGGTCACGCCGGGGCCGACCGCCTCGACCACGCCCGCCCCTTCCTGCCCAAGGCCGCCCGGCAGCGGGGCCGGGTACAGGCCGTTGCGGAAATAGACGTCGATGAAGTTCAGGCCGATCGCATGGTTGCGCACGCGCGCTTCACCGGGACCGGGTTCGCCCACCTCGACGTCGACATATTCCAGCACCTCGGGACCGCCGGTGCGCGCATAACGGATCGCTTTTGCCATTTCTCGTTTCCCCTTGTTCAGGACAACTCGCTCAATCGGGACAGGACCAGGCGCGCGCTCGACACATTGGTCGCGCACGGGATGTTGTGGACGTCGCAGGCGCGCACCAGGGCGTTGATGTCGGGTTCGTGCGGCTGCGGGGTCATCGGGTCGCGCAGGAAGATCACGCAGTCGATCTCGCCGTTGACGAGGTGGGCGCCGATCTGCAGGTCGCCGCCCAGCGGCCCCGAGTGCATGCGCGTGACGTCGAGGCCGAGCTCGTTGTTCAGGCGCCCGCCGGTGGTGCCGGTGGCGGTCAACGTGCAGCGGCCCAGGAAATCCCGGTACTCGGCGGCGAGCGCGATCATGTCGTCTTTTTTCTTGTCGTGGGCGATCAGGGCGATGCGTGGTTTCATGATTCTCCGTCAGGTTTTTTTAAGAGACAGCATATAGATCCCCGCCAGCACCAGGCCGGTCCCGGCCATCTGCACGGCCGTGATCGGCTCTCCCAGCAGCGCCCAGCCGAGGAACAGCGTGGACACCGGGCCGATCATGCCGGCCTGCGAGGCGGTCGCGGCGCCGATGCGCTGCACCGCGATCATGGTCATGAAGACCGGGAAGATGGTACAGAATATCCCGTTCACGAGCGAGAGGCCGTAAACCTGCCAGGGCTGGACCAGCATCGAGGCCGGGCGCAGGATGAAGAACTGGGCGATGCAGGCCGCGCTCGAGACGCACATCGCGTACGCGACCAGGCGCAGCGAGCCGATGCGCCGGACCATCTCGCCCGTGCCCAGCAGGTAGGCCGCATACGCCACCGCCGAGCCCAGCACCAGCAAGGAGCCGGTCACGATGCTGCCGGCGCCGCCCTTGATGTCATGCAGGAACACCAGCACGATGCCGCAGTAGGACAGGCCCAGCGCCAGCCATTCCATCCTGCCGATGCGGCGCTTCAGGAACACTGCGGTAATCAGCAGCACGAAGGTCGGGGTCAGGAACAGGATCAGGCGCTCCAGCCCGACCGAGATGTATTGCAGCCCCAGGAAGTCGAGGTAGCTGGACAGGTAGTAGCCGACCAGGCCCAGGAACACCAGGCGCCAGCGGTCGGACACGGACAGGGGCGGCTGGGTCCGCATCTTCCAGATCGCCACGCCGGCAAATACCGGAAGTGAGAACAGCATCCTGAAGGCGATCAAGGTCACTGCATCGATGTGGTAGCGATACAGCAGTTTGGCGACTACGGCCTTCGTGGAAAACAGAACAGCGCCGCCGATGGCAATGGCCAGGCCGGCGACCAGGGCCGGACGTGGGGGCGACGCAACGGAAATGTCGGTTGCAGTTTTACTCATCGGAAGATTGTAGATCGAATCCGGATTCCCGGCTGAGGGCGGCTGCGAACGCCGATGGAGCGCTACGGTCCAACCGCCGCTGACCACATCAAACGAGGAACGCCATGATTCGCCGAAGGGGCCCATCTCCATGAGCAGCGCGGGCGGCGTCAAGGGCAGCGGCTCCGAACGCACCGTTGTCCTGACCCTGCTGGGCGTGCTCGTGGTCCTGTGCTGGGCATATCTGCTGGTCCGCGTCGGCCGCCTGGCGCCGATCGGTCCCGGCGCAGCCGGCAAGACGCTGGCCGCGCCTTATCGCGCCAAGGACCTGGGGCTGCTGTACGCGCTCTGGGTGGTGGTGATCGCGGCCATGATGCTGCCGGCGGCGGCGCCGTCGGTGCTGCTGTACGCACGCGTCAAGCGCCTGCGGCGCGAGCGCTGGGTCTATCCCGGCACGCTGGCCTTCGTGCTCGGCTATCTGTTCGTCTGGTGCTGCTGCGCGCTGGCGGCCACGCTGGCGGGCTGGCAGCTGCACGACGCCGGCGCGCTGGACGAAAGCATGGCGATCTCCCACCCCACCGCGGGCGCGCTGGCGCTGGTGGCCGCCGGGGCCTACCAGTGGACACCGGCCAAGCATGTCTGCCTGGACAACTGCCGCACGCCGCTGGCCTTCGTCCTGACCCACTGGCGGCGCGGCGCCTGGGGCGCGTTCCGGATGGGCGTCACCGATGCCCGCTACTGCATCGGCTGCTGCTGGCTCCTGACGTCGCTGCTGCTGCCTGCCGGGGTACTGAACCTGCCCGTGATCTGCGGCCTGATCGCCCTGATCCTGGCCGAGAAACTGCTGCCCGGCGGCCACCTGCTGGCCTGCGCCACCGGCCTCGGACTGGTCGCCTGGGGCACTGCCCTGTTGTTTCCCTGACAGTTTTGAGAAAGGGGCCTATGCTAAAATGTCGAGGATTTGGAACCTGCCGGGGCAGGTTCCCAGTACACCGACCAAGTAAGGACTCTCGACATGGCTGGACACAGCAAATGGGCCAATATCAAGCATAAGAAGGCCGCCACCGACGCCAAGCGCGGCAAGATCTGGACCCGACTCATCAAGGAAATCACGGTCGCTGCCCGCATGGGCGGCGGCGACGTGAACTCCAATCCGCGCCTGCGCCTGGCCATCGACAAGGCCGCCGACGCGAATATGCCGAAGGATAACGTCAACCGCGCGGTACAGCGCGGCTCGGGCGGCCTGGAAGGCGCCAACTATGAAGAAATCCGCTACGAAGGCTACGGCATCGGCGGCGCGGCGATCATCGTCGACTGCATGACCGACAACCGCGTGCGTACCGTGGCCGAAGTACGCCACGCCTTCAGCAAGTTCGGCGGCAACATGGGCACCGAAGGCTCGGTGGCCTTCATGTTCAAGCACGTCGGCCAGTTCCTGTTCGCGCCGGGCGTCGAAGAAGACAAGCTGATGGAAGCGGCCCTCGAAGCCGGCGCCGACGACGTCATCGCGGACGACGAAGGCGGCTTCGAAGTGCTGTGCGACCCGAACGCCTTTGCCGGCGTCAAGGATGCGCTGGAGAAGGCCGGTTTCAAGGCCGACTCGGCGGAAGTGATCATGAAGCCGGACACCGAAACCGTGTTCACCGGCGAAGACGCGCTGAAGATGCAGAAACTGCTCGACGCCCTGGAAAACCTGGACGACGTGCAGGAAGTGTATACGAACGCCGTCATCGAAGAGTAAGCAGTACATTCAAGTAAAGCCCATGAAAATCCTGGTAGTCGGCTCTGGCGGCCGTGAACATGCCCTGGCCTGGAAACTGGCCCAATCCGATCGCGTGCAGATGGTCTATGTCGCGCCGGGCAACGGCGGCACCGCGCGCGATCCGCGCCTGGTCAACGTCGACATCACCGACCCGGCCGCGCTGGCCGACTTCGTCGTGGCGGAGCACGTCGCGCTGACCCTGGTGGGGCCGGAAGCGCCGCTGGCGGCCGGCATCGTCAACCTGTTCCGCGCGCGCGGCCTGAAGATCTTCGGCCCGACCCGCGAGGCGGCCCAGCTGGAAAGCTCGAAGGACTTCGCCAAGGCCTTCATGGAACGCCACGGCATCCCGACCGCGAAGTACCAGACCTTCTCGGATGCGGCGCAGGCCCATGCCTACATCGACGCCAACGGCGCCCCGATCGTCATCAAGGCCGACGGCCTGGCGGCCGGCAAGGGCGTGGTGGTCGCGATGACGCTGGAAGAAGCCCATCAGGCGGTCGAGCACATGCTGTCCGATAACCGCCTGGGCGACGCCGGCGCACGCATCGTGATCGAAGAATTCCTGGCCGGCGAGGAAGCCAGCTTCATCGTCATGTGCGACGGCAAGAACGTGCTGGCGCTGGCGACCTCCCAGGACCACAAGCGCCTGAAGGACGGCGACCAGGGCCCGAACACGGGCGGCATGGGCGCCTACTCGCCGGCGCCGATCGTGACGCCGTCGATGCATGCGCGCGTGATGCGCGAGATCATCAACCCGACCATCCAGGGCATGGCCAAGGACGGCATCACCTACACCGGCTTCCTGTACGCCGGCCTGATGATCGACGCCGCCGGCAACCCGAAGACGCTGGAATTCAACTGCCGCATGGGCGACCCGGAAACCCAGCCCATCATGTCGCGCCTGAAGAGCGACTTCGTGACCGTGCTCGAACACGCCTGCAACGGCACGCTGGACACGGTGGAACTGGAATGGGACCGCCGCACCGCGGTGGGCGTGGTGATGGCAGCCGGCGGCTATCCGGACGCGCCCAGCAAGGGCGACGTCATCGAAGGCATCCCGCCCGAGACCCCGGAATGCGTCACCTTCCACGCCGGCACCCGCATCGTCGGCGGCACCCTGCAAACCTCGGGCGGCCGCGTGCTGTGCGTGGTAGGCCTGGGCGACAGCGTCAAGATGGCACAGAAGCAGGCCTACGAAACCGTCGAGAAGATCCACTTCAACGGCGCGCAGTACCGCCGCGATATTGGGTGGCGTGGGATCAAGCAGTAATTCCTGTCTGCACCCAATAAAGACGGGGCGCCTGCTGAACAGCGAGCGCCCCGTCTTTTGTTAGCCTTAAGACCGTCATTCCCGCGAAGGCGGGAATCCAGGTTTGCGAGCTAAGTGACAATCTCATCATAAAGATCGCGCCAATCAGGATTCGACTCCTGGATGAGATTCACTTTCCAACTCCGGTTCCACCGCTTGATCTGCTTTTCGCGCGTAATCGCCTGCAGGATTTCGCTGTGCACCTCAAACCAGACAAGCCTCCTGACGGCGTACTGCTTCGTGAAACCGTGGACGACACCTTCCCGATGCTGCCAGGTCCGCTTTACCAGATCCGAGGTCACGCCAATATACAAGATACCGTAGGGCTCGCTTGCCAGTATGTAGACGTAGCTGGACTTATCCATCGCGGTATCGTCCCATTCCAGATCGGTTGGACGATGATGGCTATCAATGATGCGCCGCGGAGACGCGAGGAACTTGGATTCCCGCCTGCGCGGGAATGACGACTCAACTGCCGCGGGAATGACGGTGGAAGAGCAGTAGTGTACAATCCCCGTTCATTTTTTCAGCCGCCATCCCATCCCACATGTCCACCCCGAATCCTGCCGCCGTCAAGGCCTGGCTGCTCGACCTGCAGGCGCGCATCGTGCAGGCGCTGGAGGAAGTCGACGGCAAGCCGTTCCTGCGCGACACCTGGGAGCGTGCCGAGGGTGGCGGCGGGATTTCGCGGCTGATCGAGGAAGGCAATGTGTTCGAGCGCGGCGGCTGCAATTTCTCGCACGTGCAAGGCAAAAGCCTGCCCCCTTCCGCGATGGCCGCGCGGCCGGACCTGGCGGGGCGCGCCTGGGAAGCGATGGGCGTGTCGCTGGTGCTGCATCCGCGCAATCCGTACGCCCCGACCGTGCACATGAACGTGCGCTTCTTCGAGGCGACGGCCGAGGGCAAGGATCCGGTCTGGTGGTTCGGCGGCGGCATGGACCTGACGCCCTACTACGCCGATGAAGGCGACGTGCGGCACTTCCACCGCACCTGCCACGATGCGCTGGCGCCCTTCGGCGACGACCTGCATCCGCGCTTCAAGCGCTGGTGCGACGATTATTTCTACCTGAAGCACCGCAAGGAAGCGCGCGGCGTCGGCGGCGTTTTCTTCGACGACTTCAATGAACTCGGCTTCGACCGCTCGTTCGCGATGATGCAAAGCGTCGGCAACGGCTTCCTCGACGCCTACCTGCCGATCGTGCAGGCGCGCAAGGACCAGCCCTACGGCGAGCGCGAACGCGACTTCCAGGCCTATCGCCGCGGACGCTATGTCGAGTTCAACCTGGTCTGGGACCGCGGCACCCTGTTCGGCCTGCAGTCGGGCGGGCGCACCGAGGCGATCCTGATGTCGATGCCGCCGATCGTGAAGTGGCGCTACGACTGGCATCCCGAAGCCGGCAGCCCCGAGGCGAAGCTGTATAGCGACTTCCTCGTCCACCGGGACTGGCTGACCCCGTGAGTTTTTGCATTGCCCTGCTGGGAGGCAGTTTCGACCCGGTGCATCACGGCCATGTCGCGCTGGCCGACCTGTTCGCGCGGCTGTTGGCCCCCGACGAATTGCGCATCCTGCCGGCCGGACAGCCGTGGCAAAAGAAGGCCGGCCTGCAGGCCGGCGATGCCGACCGCGTCGCGATGCTGGAACTGGCATTCAAAAAGGCGGCGTTTCCGGTGACGGTCGATACCCGCGAGATCGAGCGCCAGACCCCGACCTACACGGTCGAGACCCTGCGCGAGCTGCGCGCCGAACTCGGGCCGGATGCCTCGATCGTGTTCCTGATGGGCGCCGACCAGTTGCAGAAGCTGGACAGCTGGCGCGACTGGCAGGACCTGTTCGCGCTGGCGAACTTCGGCGTCGCCGCCCGTCCCGGCTACCGGCTCGACGCCGCCGCGCTGCCGCCGGCGGTGGCGCGGGAACTGGCGCCGCGCATCACCACGCCGGAGGAAGTGCGTGCAAGCAAGGCGGGCAAGGTATGCCTGGCGCACACGCTGGCGGTCGACGTTTCGGCCACCGAAGTACGTGCCGCACTAAAAGAAAATGCAGCGGCAAAGGTAAGCGCGCTCCTTGCCCCGCAAGTGCTAGACTATATTCAACAACACCACTTATACAAGAACTAATGGATATCAAGAAACTGCAAGCGGTCGTCGTCGACGCCCTCGAAGACGTCAAGGGCCAGGACATCGCTCTGTTCGACACGACGAACCTGACCAGCCTGTTCGACCGTATCGCGGTCGTCTCCGGCACGTCGAACCGCCAGACCAAGGCGCTGGCGGCTTCGGTGCGCGACAAGGTCAAGGAAGCAGGCGGCGATGTCGTCGGCCTCGAAGGCGAAGACACCGGCGAATGGGTGCTGGTCGACCTGGGCGACATGATCGTGCACATCATGCAGCCGGCGATCCGCCAGTACTACCGCCTCGAAGAAATCTGGGGCGAGAAGCCGGTCAAGCTGGGCGCGGCCAAGCGCAAGTCGAGCGCGGAAGCCGTCGAAGCGGCCGCCGCACCGAAGACCGCCAAGGGCAAGCACCTGGCTGCCAACCAGGAGCAGCCGGAAGCCAAGCCGGTCAACGAACGCAAGCCGGCCGCCAAGCGCGCTACCGCCGCATCGAAGACGACCGCCGGCGAAGGCGCGGCAGCCGCAAAGAAGCCGGCCGCCAAGATCCCGACCGGTGGCCGCGTGAAAGTGGCCGTGTCGAAGACCGCCGCCGCATCCGCTGCCGCCGCGAAGGCTGCCAAGGCCGCCGCACCGAAGCGCGCGACCAAGGCCGCCGCCCCGGCCGCCGAAGGCGCAGCACCGGCCAAGAAGGTCATCCGCCGCATCAAGAAGGCTGACGAATAATTCGCCCGGATAAGCGTCGATGCAGTTGATGATAGTCGCGGTCGGCCACAAGATGCCGGCCTGGATCGAGACCGGTTTTGCCGAGTACGTGAAGCGCATGCCGCCGGAGCTGCGCATCGTGCTCAAGGAAATCAAGCCGGTCGAGCGTTCCGGCAGCAAGACCGCGGCTACCGCCATGGCGCTCGAACGCGAGCGCATCGAAGCCGTGCTGCCGAAGGGCGTGCGCATCATCGCCCTCGACGAGCGCGGCAAGGACCTCACCAGCGTCGGCCTGTCCCAGCAGTTGGAAGCCTGGCAACAGGACGGACGCGACGTCGCATTCCTGATCGGCGGCGCGGACGGCCTCGACCTCGAGCTGAAGGCCCGCGCCGATGGACTGATCCGCATCTCCAGCATGACGCTGCCACACGGAATCGTGCGCGTGATGCTGGCGGAACAGTTATATCGTGCCTGGTCGATCACCCAAAACCACCCCTACCACAGAGTCTAGGACGCCTCCTGGCTTCTTCGAAATGAAACTCCTCGATAAAAAAATCTACCTCGCTTCGAAGAGCCCGCGCCGGCGCGAACTGCTGCGCCAGGTCGGCGTCGAATTCGAACTGCTCAGCCTGCGTACCGATCCCACGCGCGGCGCCGACGTCAGCGAGGACGAGCGTCCCGGCGAGTCTCCGCTCGACTACGTGGCACGGGTGGCGCGCGAAAAAGGCGCGTTCGCCTGGAACGTGCTGCACCTGCGCCGCATGCCGCTGCGCCCGGTGCTGTCGGCCGACACCACCGTCACCATCGACGGCCAGATCCTCGGCAAGCCGGCCGACAAGGAGGAAGCGGCCGCCATGCTGGAGCGCCTGTCGGGCCGTACCCACCAGGTCCTGACCTCGGTGGCCCTGCACCACACCAACGTCACCGAGCAGGTGACCCAGGTGTCCAACGTGCGTTTCGCCACGCTGAGCCCCGCCACCATCAAGGCCTACTGCGCCACCCCGGAACCCTACGACAAGGCCGGCGCCTATGGCATCCAGGGCCTGGCGGCGCTGTTCATCGAGCATATCGAGGGCAGCCACTCGGGCATCATGGGCCTGCCCGTGTTCGAGACGGCGCGGCTGCTGAAGAAGGCTGGCGTCGAGTTCATGTAAGGCCGACGTCGGCCAGCACCGTGCGCATGTCAGGCGTCGGGCAGCGCCGGCGCCGGCGTATTCTCGCCGTCATGGTAGAGCTGCCCACCCTACGGTATGATGGCACCTTGAACAATTCACGCACGGCCCTAGCCTCATGACTGAAGACATCCTGATCAATATCACCCCGCAGGAAACGCGCGTCGCGCTGGTGGTACAGGGAGCCGTGCAGGAACTGCACATCGAACGCACGCTCACGCGCGGGCTGGCCGGCAACGTCTATCTCGGCAAGGTCGTGCGGGTGCTGCCGGGGATGCAGTCCGCCTTCATCGACATCGGCCTGGAACGGGCCGCCTTCCTGCACGTGGCCGACATCTGGGAAGCCCGTCCCCACGACGGCAACGGCAATGCCGCCCCGACCCCGATCGAAAAGATCCTGTTCGACGGCCAGGTGCTGACCGTGCAGGTGATCAAGGACCCGATCGGCACCAAGGGCGCGCGCCTGTCGACCCAGATCTCGATCGCCGGCCGCATGCTGGTCTATCTCCCGCAGGACAAGCACATCGGCATCTCGCAGAAGATCGAGAAGGAATCCGAGCGCGAGGCGCTGCGCGCGCGCATGCAGGGCCTGCTGCCGCCGGAGGAAAAAGGCGGCTACATCGTGCGCACCCAGGCCGAGGAGGCCTCGGACGCCGACCTGGCGGCCGACATCGACTACCTGCGCAAGACCTGGGGCGCGATCACCACGGGCGCGCGCACCCGTCCCGCCACCAGCCTGCTGTACCAGGACCTGAACCTGGCCCAGCGCGTGCTGCGCGACTTCGTGCACGACGAGACGGCGGCGATCCTGGTCGACTCGCGCGAGAACTACCTGAAGCTGGTGGAATTCGCCCAGGTCTATACGCCCAGCGTGCTGTCGCGCCTGCAGCACTACACCGGCGAACGGCCGCTGTTCGACCTGTACGGCGTCGAGGAAGAGATCCTGCGCGCGCTGGGCCGCCGCGTCGACCTGAAATCCGGCGGCTACCTGATCGTCGACCAGACCGAGGCGATGACGACGATCGACGTGAACACCGGCGGCTTCGTCGGCGGGCGCAATTTTGCCGACACCATCTTCAAGACCAACCTCGAGGCGGCGCATGCGATCGCGCGCCAGCTGCGGCTGCGCAACCTGGGCGGCATCATCATCCTCGACTTCATCGACATGGAGAACAACGAGCACCGCAACGCCGTGCTGGCGGAGCTCAAGAAGACCCTGTCGCGCGACCGCACCAAGGTGTCGGTGAGCGGCTTCTCGGCGCTGGGCCTGGTCGAGATGACGAGGAAGCGCACGCGCGAATCGCTGGCGCATATCCTGTGCGAGCCCTGCCCCGCCTGCAGCGGCAAGGGACAGGTGAAGACCTCGCGCACCATCTGCTACGAGATCCTGCGCGAGCTGCTGCGCGAAGCCAAGCAGTTCAACCCGCGCGAGTTCCGCATCCTGGCCTCCCAGGAAGTGGTCGACCTGTTCCTGGAAGAGGAATCGCAGCACCTGGCCATGCTGGGCGACTTCATCGGCAAGAAAATCTCGCTGCAGGTCGAAAAAGGCTATCACCAGGAACAATACGACGTGATCCTGATGTGATCTTCCATACAAGTTTGCCGGCCAGGCAGCTTGCATTTGTCATACTGCCCGATTCCTGTTGCGCTCACAGGACAATACCGTTAAATATGTGGTTCGGGGTAACGCAGTCGGCCAGTTTGGACTACAATTCGTGACAATTTGCTGATATTTAGAGAGTTGGCGGTGCCGCGGTTCCAGGCGATTTGCTTGCAGCGCGACCAGCCGACCAACCGGCGCTGCGGAATCGCAAACTGTTCCGCAGGCTTTCTGATGAATACTGGCGGCGTCGATATCGTGCTGGCTAGCGACCCGTAAGAGATAATGAACGATTCACTCATTCCTTCCGATTTGCTGAAGAAGTCGGACAAGATCCTGTTCATCGCCCACCTGGCGTTGGGCGACTACACGTATCTGCAGAACTGCTTCCAAGCGTTCGCGCGGGCCTACCCGCACCTGAAGCTGCACCTGTGGGTCGACGAAGTCCGCCGCACCAGCGATGCCTCGCAATGGCCGCACCTGAAGAAGAACGTGCTGTACGACTGGCTGGCCGCCTGCGATTTCATCGACAAGGTCTACAACCAGAATTACTCGCCCGAGCTGTTCGAAGCCTCGGTCAGGGATGCCCGCGAGGAGCACTACCCGATCGTGGTCTCGCTCGGCACCCTGCGCCCGCACTTCTACGCCAACCTGGCGCGCCGGATCAGCCCGGACGGCTTCGTGGTCGGCCTGAAGAAGCCGATGCGCCTGTCCGGCCTGCCACACTACTTTACCTACCGCAAGCTGGACGCCGCCCTCGACCCGGACGTGGCCGACCGCAGCAGCGCGCCGCACATCAGCGACGTGCACGCCGAATGGTTCCGCCAGTTGGCCAACGTGGACATTCCGCCGCGCGAGCGGATCCCCTTCGTCCACATCCCGGATCGCTTCATCGAGGGCGCCAAGGCCCGCCTGCACGAATGGGGCTTCGACAAGCGCCAGGGCAAGCTGGTCTTCATCAATCCCTTCGCCAAGACCCGCAAGCGCTGCTGGCCGGTCGAGCGCGTGGTCGAACTGATCACCACCATGCGCGCCCAGCCGGAATGGCGTGACGCCTGCTTCATCGTCAACGCGGTGCCGCAGGAAGTCGGACGCGTGAAAACGCTGCTGGCCGAGCGCCAGCTGGACCGCACCGAGCTGTTCAGCGCCAACGAGAACTTCTTCCAGCTGCCGGCCATGCTGGCCCAGTGCGACCTGATCGTCTCGGTGGAAACCGCCGTGATGCACCTGGCGAACGCGGTCGGCGTGCCGGTGGTGGCGCTGATGCGCCAGAAGACGCCGGAATGGGCGCCGGTGGACAAGGCCAACAGCACCGTCATCACGGCCCATCAGCGGCGCGATTGGGTCAAGGCGATTCCGGTGCAGGATGTGATGCACGCGCTGGCGTGATCGGGACTTGATGCGTTACCGGGGGCCGCGCGATGCGGCCCTTTGTATTTGTGGCTGCGCTACGGACTTGGATTCCCCCCTTCGCGGAAATGACGGTGCGGGCGTTGCGGATTGCGGCCCTTGCACGTCATCCCCGCGCAGGCGGGGATCCGGGTTGATCCTTACTTGTTCGCCGACGGGAAGAACAACTGCTCCCCATCCGGCCTGAACCCCGCGATCTTCGCCTGTCCCTCGGGCGAAGTGATCCACTGGATCAGCTGCGTCGCACCCTTGTAATTGATCCCCTTGTGCTTCACCGGATTCACCGCAATGATGCCGTAGGGGTTGAACATGCGCCTGTCGCCCTCCACCAGGATCGCCAGGCCGGTCTTGGCCTTGTATGCGCCGTAGGTGGCGCGGTCGGTCAGGGTGTAGGCATTCATCTCGGCCGCCATGTTCAGCACCTCGCCCATGCCCAGGCCGGCCGACACGTAGTTGGCGCCCTGTGGCCTGGTGCCGGCCTCCTTCCAGTAGGCCTTCTCCATCACGTCGGTGCCGGAATTGTCGGCCCGCGAGATGAACTTCACCCTGGTCGAGGCGATCTTCCTGAACGCGCCGAGCACGTCATGGCTGCCCTTGATGCCGGCCGGGTCGGAAGCCGGGCCGACCACGATGAAGTCGTTGTACATCACGTCGCGGCGGTCGATGCCCCACCCCTCGGCCACGAACCTGTCTTCGAGCTGGCGCGCATGCACCAGGGTCACGTCGACGTCGCCGTTCTTGCCCAGCTCGAGCGCCTTGCCGGTGCCGACCGAGATCACGTTCACCTTGATGCCGTATTTCTGCTCGAAGCCCGGCAACAGGTATTTCAGGAGGCCGGAGTTCTCGGTGCTGGTGGTGGTGGACAGGCGCAGCACCTGCTGCTGGGCCTGCGCCGGCGCGTACGACATCCCGAAGGCGGCGCCCAGCACGAGGGCAATGTTGAACAAACGGCGTTGCATCGGCTTCTTCTCCTTGTGTTCAACGGACTTCGAGACGGCCGTCGCGCAGCTTGAGGCGCTGCACGCCGGGCAGGCCGATCAGGTCGCGGTCGTGGCAGGCGATGATGATGGTGCCGCCCGCTTCGACTACCGTGGGGATCAGCTCGATCACCTGCTCGCGCGCCTGGCCGTCCAGGTTGGCGGTCGGTTCGTCGAGCAGCAGCAGTTTCGGGCTCAGCACCCTGGCGCGCGCCAGCGCCACGCGCTGTTTTTCGCCGCCCGACAGTTTGGTGGGATCGGTGTCGGCCAGGTGGCTCACGCCGGCCCAGGCCATCGCTTCCCCGGCCAGGCGCGCCACCTCCGCCTTCGGCAGGCCGCGCACCTGCAGGCCATAGCCGATGTTGTGCGCGACGCTGGTCGAGAACAGGATCGGATGCTGGTGCACGTAGACGATGGCCTCGCGCAGCGCGCGCGGGTACGGGTGCGCGCGCAGCACGTCCTCGCCTTCGAAGCGCAGGCTGTCGATCTCGGCGCGCTCCAGGCCGCCCAGCACCCGCAGCAAGGTGCTCTTGCCGGCGCCGTTCATCCCGGTCAGCACGTAGGCGCTGTGGGTGGCGATGTCCAGCACGTCGATGTCGAACAGCAGGTGCTCGCCATGGCGCTTGCGCAGGCCGCGCACGCCCAGCAGGGCCTTGCGCCGCTCGTCCCGCGGCTGCACGCCCTCGTTTTCGTAGACGGCCGCGCTGATGCTGGTGTGGATCGTGAAGCTCATCCGCGCTCCCTCAGCCTCGTTCCCGCGCGGCGTGGGCGTCGCCCTGCAGCAGCATCAGCGCGCCGTTCATCAGCAGCGCCAGCGTGACCAGCACGATGCCCAGCGCGATACCCTGGGCGAACTCGCCCTTGCTGGTTTCCAGGGCGATCGCGGTCGTGATGGTGCGGGTCTCGCCTTCGATGTTCCCGCCGACCATCAGCGCGCAGCCGACTTCCGAAATCACCCGGCCGAAGCCCGACAGCACCGCCGCCATCACGCCGAAGCGCGCCTCGTGCAGCACGCGCAGCATGGTCTGCCAGCGCGAGGCGCCCAGCGCGACCGCGGTTTCGGCATAGCGCGGATCGATGCCCTGCACCGCCGCCAGCGTGAAGGCCAGCAGCACCGGCAGCGCCACCACGAACTGGCCGGCGATGATGCCCGGCTGCGAGAACAGCCACTGGAGCCCGCCCATCGGCCCGTGGCGCGACAGCAGCAGGTAGAGTAGCAGGCCGATCAGCACGGTCGGCAGCGACAGCGCCGCCTGCGCCAGCCAGATCGCGATGCGGCGGCCGCGGAAGCGGTGCATGGCGACCAGGTAGCCCAGCAGGACGGCGGGCGGCGTGGCCAGCAGCAGGCCGACCACGCTGGTCTTGAGCGATACCCAGATGATGCGCCAGAGGTCGGGGTCGCCGGAGAACAGCAGGGCGAAGGCGCGGAGTGTTGCGTCAAGCATGACCCGTCGTCCCCGATATCACACCGTCATTCCCGCGAAGGCGGGAATCCAAGTTTGCCGGCGTCGTCGTAACGCATACGGAACTTGGGTCCCCGCCTGCGCGGGGACGACGGGGTGCTTATGCATAATGCCGCTGACGCTCGGCTTCCAGCGCCTCGAGAAACTCCGGCTCGAACACCAGCCGCTCCTCCCCCGACAGCAGCAGGAAATGCCGCCCGCTGCAGCGCGCCAGCAGCGACATGCCGACCTTTTCCGCCACCATATGCCCCATCTGGGTGGTGCCGGAGCGCGACAGCAGGAAGGGGATGCCCATCTGGGCGCCCTTGATCACCATTTCCGAGGTCAGGCGGCCGGTGGTGTAGAACACCTTGTCCTCGCCGCTCACGCCGTCCAGCCACATCAGGCCGGCGATCGCGTCGACCGCGTTGTGGCGGCCCACGTCCTCGACGAAGTACAGCAGCTCGCCCGTGTTCGAGAACAGCGCGCAGCCGTGCACCGAGCCGGCCTGCTTGTAGATCGACTGCTGGGTGCGGATCGTCTCGACGATGCGGTAGACCACGGACTGGGCCAGGCGCGCATCCTCGGGCAGCCGGATCTGGTCGACCTCGTCCATCAGGCCGCCGAACACCGAGCCCTGGCCGCAGCCGGTGGTCACCACCTTCTTCGCGGTGCGCTCCTCGACGCCGGCGATGCCATTGCGGGTCACCACCGCCACCGCGTCCACCGACCAGTCGACCTGGACCGAGACGATGTCCTCGAGCGAGCGCACCAGGCGCTGGTTGCGCAGGTAGCCCAGGGTCAGCGCTTCGGGCGCGCCGCCCAGGGTCATCAGGGTCACCAGTTCGCGCTTGTCGACGTAGACCGTCAGCGGGCGCTCGGCCGGGATGTGCAGCGTCGAGCGGCGCCCGCGCTCGTCGACCGCCGTCACTTCATGGGTCAGGCTGGCGCTTGCGTGGGATAGCTCGGGTCGATAGCGTTGCTCATTCATCTTGTCATTGTGCCACGGCTGCCAGAATCTGGCCGCCACCATAGGAACCCTGGTGCGCCACCTCTCCGCCCAGCTGCACGCGGATCGCACAGTACTTGAACTCCGGGATCTTGCCGAAGGGGTCGAGCGCCGAGTTGGTGAGGCGGTTGATCGCCGCTTCGTAGTAGCAGAACGGGACGAAGATGGCGCCGCGCGGCGAGCTGTCGTCGGCGCGTGCATACAGCGCCACTTCGCCGCGCCGAGAGGCGATCGTGATCACGTCGCCCGGCTTGCCGCCCATCGCCTCCAGGTCGAGCGGATGCACCAGGGCCACCGGATCGGGCTCGATCGCATCCAGCACGCCGGCGCGCCGGGTCATGCTGCCGGTGTGCCAGTGCTCGAGCTGGCGGCCGGTAATCAGGACCATCGGGTAGTCGGCGTCCGGGCGCTCGTTGGCCGGAATGATGTCGGCCGGGACGAAACGCGCCCTGCCCTTTTCCTCTCCAGTCCCGCGCGGGAAGTCTTCGGTGAACACCACCGGCTGGCCGGGGTCGCCCTCGACCGCGCACGGATAGGTGACGGCGTCCTCGCGCTCCAGGCGCTCCCAGGTGATGCCGGCGATGCTCGGCATCAGCCTGCGCATCTCGTCGAACACCTCGGACACGTGGCCGTAGTTCCACGGCAGGCCGAGCCGCTGGCCCATCTGCTGGATGATCCACAGGTCCTGCCTGGCGTCGCCCGGCGGCTGGATGGCCTGGCGGCCCAGCTGCACCAGGCGGTCGGTATTGGTGAAGGTGCCGGCCTTCTCGGCGAAGGCGGACGCCGGCAGGATCACGTCGGCCAGGTAGGCGGTCTCGGTCAGGAAGATGTCCTGCACCACCAGGTGCTCGAGCGCGGCCAGGGCCTCGCGTGCATGGTTCGCGTCCGGATCCGACATGGCCGGGTTCTCGCCCATGATGTACATGCCCTTGATGCCACCCGCCAGGATGTCGTCCATGATCTCGACCACGGTCAGGCCCGGCTTGTCGTCCAGCTGCATGCCCCAGGCCTGCTCGAAGCGCGCCTTGGCCTGCGGGTTGTCGACGCGCTGGTAGTCCGGGTACATCATCGGGATCAGGCCGGCGTCCGACGCGCCCTGCACGTTGTTCTGGCCGCGCAGCGGATGCAGGCCGGTGCCGGGGCGGCCGATCTGGCCGGTCATCAGCGCCAGCGCGATCAGGCAGCGCGCGTTGTCGGTGCCGTGCACGTGCTGGGATACGCCCATGCCCCACAGGATCATCGAGCCCTTCGAGGTCGCGTACAGGCGCGCCACGTAGCGCAGCGTCTCCGCATCGATGCCGCAGATCGGCGCCATCGCTTCCGGGCTGTAGCCTTCGACGTTCTTCGCCAGCTCGTCGTAGCCGATGGTGCGGCTCGCGATGAAATCCCTGTCGACCAGGCCTTCGGTGACGATCACGTGCATCATCGCGTTCAGCATCGCGACGTCGGTGTCCGGCTTGAACTGCAGGTGGCGGTGGGCGTGGCGCGCCAGCTCGGAGCGGCGCGGGTCCATCAGGATCAGCTTGGTGCCGGTACGCACCGCGTTCTTCATCCAGGTCGCGGCCACCGGGTGGTTCACGGTCGGATTCGCGCCGATCACGATCACGACCTCGGCGCGGGTCACGTCCATCACCGGGTTCGAGACGGCGCCCGAGCCGATCCCTTCCAGCAGCGCCGCCACCGAAGAGGCGTGGCACAGGCGGGTGCAGTGGTCGACGTTATTGCTGCCGAAGCCGGTGCGCACCAGTTTCTGGAACAGGTAAGCCTCTTCATTGCTGCCCTTGGCCGAGCCGAAGCCGGCCAGCGCGCGCTTGCCATTGGTGTCGCGGATGCGCGCCAGCGTGCCGCCGGCCAGCGCGAGCGCTTCTTCCCAGCTCGCTTCGCGGAACACTTCCATGACGGTGGTCGGGTCCATCGTGAAGCCGCCGGTCTTGGGCACGCCTTCGCGGCGGATCAGCGGTGTCGTCAGGCGGTGCGGATGGTGGGCGTAGTCGAAGCCGTAGCGGCCCTTCACGCACAGGCGGCCGTGGTTGGCCGGGCCGTCGCGCCCTTCCACGTACAGGATCTTGTTGTCCTTGACGTTGTAGGTCAGCTGGCAGCCGACGCCGCAATACGGGCAGACCGAATCGACCTGCTTGTCGGGCACGCTCAGGGCCGCGTCGCGCGCCGGCATCAGGGCGCCGGTCGGGCAGGCCTGCACGCATTCGCCGCAGGCCACGCAGGTCGAGGCGCCCATCGGGTCGTCCTGGTCGAACACGATCTTCGCGTCCTGGCCGCGGAAGGCCAGGCCGATCACGTCGTTGACCTGTTCGTCGCGGCAGGCGCGCACGCAGCGCGTGCACTGGATGCAGGCGTCCAGGTTGACGGTGATCGCGGCGTGGGTCGCGTCCTGCTGCGGCTCGGCGCGCGTGGCCGGGAAGCGCGGCTTGCCGACGCCGAGCTTCAGCGCCCATTCGTCGACTTCGTTGTGGCGCGTGTACTCCTTCTCCGGCATGTCGGCCATCAGGAGTTCCAGCACCAGCTTCTGGGCTTTCACAGCGCGCTCGCTATCGGTGGTGACCTTCATGCCTTGCGAAGGATGACGGCAGCAGGACGGCGCCAGCACGCGCTCGCCGTCGATCTCGACCATGCAGGAGCGGCAGTTGCCGACCGCCTCCATGCCTTCCTTGTAGCACAGGCGCGGGATCTCGATGCCTTCGCGGTCGGCGACTTCGATCAGGGTTTCGTGGCGCAGGGCTGTGACTTCCCTGCCGTTGATCGTGAAGCTGACGGTTTGAAGACTGGCGTTCATGGTTGCACCTGCTGGTTCAGTTCGTGCGGGAAGTACTTGATCACGCAATCGAAGGGATTCGGCGCGGCCTGGCCCAGGCCGCAGATCGAGGCGTCGCGCATCACCTGGGACAGCTCGCCCAGCAGTTCGACGTCCCAGGCCGGCTGCTCCATGATGGCCACGGCCTTGGCGGTGCCGGCGCGGCAGGGCGTGCACTGGCCGCAGGATTCGTCCTTGAAGAAGCGCAGCGTGTTCAGGGCCGCGGCTTTCGCGCTGTCCTGGTTCGACAGCACCACCACGGCGGCCGAACCGATGAAGCAGCCGTACGGTTGCAGGGTGTCGAAGTCGAGCGGGATGTCGCCCATCGAGGCCGGCAGGATGCCGCCCGAGGCGCCGCCCGGCAGGTAGGCGTAGAACTGGTGGCCCTCTTCCATGCCGCCGCAGTATTCCTCGATCAGCTCCGTGATCGTGATGCCGGCCGGCGCCAGCTTGACGCCCGGATCGCGCACCCGGCCCGAGACCGAGAACGAGCGCAGCCCTTTCCTGCCGTGGCGGCCATGGCCGGCGAAGCGTTCCGGTCCCTGCTCGACGATGTCGCGCACCCAGTGCAGGGTTTCGAAGTTGTGTTCGAGGGTCGGGCGGCCGAACAGGCCGACCTGGGCCACGTAGGGCGGGCGCAGGCGCGGCATGCCGCGCTTGCCTTCGATCGATTCGATCATGGCCGACTCTTCGCCGCAGATATAGGCGCCGGCGCCGCGGCGCAGGATCAGCTCGGGCATGTTCTCGACCGGCGGGTCGGCGCGCAACGCCGCCAGCTCGGCTTCCAGCATGGCGCGCAGGCCGTGGTATTCGTCGCGCAGGTAGATATAGACGGTCTCGATGCCGACCGCCCAGGCGGCGATCAGCGCGCCTTCCAGGAAGCGGTGAGGATCGCGTTCGAGATAGACGCGGTCCTTGAAGGTGCCGGGTTCGCCCTCGTCGATGTTAATCGCCATCAGGCGCGGGCCCGGTTCGGCGCGCACGATGCGCCATTTGCGCCCGGCCGGGAAGCCTGCGCCGCCCAGGCCACGCAGGCCGGAAGCTTCCAGCGCGGCGATCACGCTTTCCACGTCGCGCCGGCCTTCGGCGCAGTCGCGCAGCAGCGCGTAGCCGCCGCCCGCGCGGTAGGCCGCCAGGCCGGCATGGCCCTGGTGGGCATGGGTGCTTTCCTTCGCCACCACCTTGGCCAGCACGGCCGCGGGCGTCGCCTGCGGCACCGGATGCTGGCCGACCAGCGCCGCCGGCGCCTGCTCGCAGCGGCCGATGCAGGGCGCAGCCAGCACGCGCACCTCGGCGCCGAGGATGGCGGGCAGCCTGTCCAGCAGCGATGAAGCGCCCGCCATCTCGCAGGACAGGCCGGCGCAGACGCGCACCGTCAGGGATGCCGGCGCCTCTTCTCCATCGCGCAGCACGTCGAAGTGGTGGTAGAAGCTGGCGACCTCGTAGACCTCGGATTGGGCCAGCTTCAGCTCCTGCGCCAGCGCGGCCAGGCGCCCGGCCGACAGGGCGCCGAAGGCATCCTGGATGCGGTGCAGGTATTCGATCAGCAGGTCGCGCCGGCGCGGGCTGTCGCCCAGCAGGTCCTGCACCTCGCGCAGGGCCTGCGGGTCGGCGCGGCGGCCCTTCGGGGCTTCGCGCTTGCGCTGGCGGCTGGCGCCCTGCACGGCGATGGGGATGACGGGGTGGTTCATGGCGGTATTCCTGTATTACATAGTTCGTTGGAGCGTACAGCTGGTCCGGGGTTCGTCGAGTGCGTGGGCGGAGGCCGCCCACCCTACGATCTGGCACTGGTAGGGTGGGCACACCGTGCCCACGCATTCAACCGGCGTCGATCATTTGAACAGCACGATCGCCTTCTGCAGCGTGATCCACATGCCGATCGCCAGCGGGATGCCGACCGCGGCCCAGGCCAGCAGCGTCACCAGTGCGCCGCCTCCGGCGACCGGCGTTGCGGCGATGGCGGCGGTACCGGACACGCCTGCCACCACGCTGTCGTTGCCGGCGGCAGCGGCGGCGCGGCTGCCGGCCGAGGCGGCAACGTCGCGCTCATGGGCGCTGCGCTTCTCTTCGGCCAGCTCGGCATCGGTCATGAAGTGCTTGTCGGCCACCGGGCGCACCAGCAGGTTGCAGAGGAAGCCCAGCACCAGCAGGGCGGCCAGCACGTACATCGCGGTGTCGTAGGCCTGGGCCTTGGCGACGCCGTGGGCGATCTGGTATTCGCGGATGTAGTTGACCAGGGTAGGGCCCAGCACGCCGGCGGCGGCCCAGGCGGTCAGCAGGCCGCCATGGATCGCGCCCACCATCTGGGTGCCGAACAGGTCGGCCAGGTAGGCCGGCACGGTGGAGAAGCCGCCGCCGTACATCGACAGGATGATGCAGAAGGACAGCACGAACAGGCCCAGGTGGCCGCCATGCGCCAGCGACGGGATCGCCGCGTACAGCACGAAGCCCAGCACCAGGAACACGAAGTAGGTCATCTTGCGGCCGATGTAGTCGGAGCAGGTGGCCCAGGCGAAGCGGCCGCCGATGTTAAACAGCGACAGCAGGCCGGTGAAGCCGGCGGCGATGGTCGCGATCTGCGCCTTCTGCGCGGTATCCAGTTCGTTGAAGGCGGCAGTCACGCCGATCAGGCGGCCGCCGAACACTTCCTGCAGCAGCGGCGACGCCATCGCGAGGATGCCGATGCCGGCCGAGACGTTCAGGAACAGCACCAGCCAGACCAGCCAGAACTGCGGGGTGCCCCACGCGCGCTTCACGTGCACGTGGCGGCTGGTGATCATGGTCTTGCCGCTCTTCGCGGCCGGGGCGGTCCAGCCTTCCGGCTTCCAGCCGTTGGCCGGCACGCGGTAGGACAGCGCGCCCACCATCATGAACACGAAGTAGATCGCGGCCAGGGCCAGGAAGGTCTCCCACACGCCCACCGATGTCGGGGTGGCGAAGTACTTCATCAGCTTGTCGGCCAGCGGCGCGCCGATCATGGCGCCGCCGCCGAAGCCCATGATGGCCATGCCGGTCGCCATGCCGCGGCGGTCGGGGAACCATTTGATCAGGGTGGAGACAGGAGAGATATAGCCGAGTCCGAGGCCGATGCCGCCGATGACGCCCGAGCCCAGCCACATCAGCCAGATCTGGTGCTTGTAGATGCCGAGGGCCGAGATCACCAGGCCGCCGCACCAGCACAGGGCCGAGACGACGCCGGCCTTGCGCGGACCCGCGTGCTCGAGCCAGCCGCCGAACAGCGCGGTGGCCAGGCCGAGGAAGACGAAGAACAGGGTGAACATCCAGCCCAGCATCGAGATCTTCCAGTCGCAGGTGGTGGACGTGATCTCGGCGAGGAAGCTCATGTCGGCTGGACAGGCCAGCGATTCCTTGATGCCGATCGCTTTCGACAGAGGCAGCCAGAACACCGAAAAGCCGTAGGCCATGCCGATGCACAGGTGGATCGCCAGGGCGGCCGGCGGTACCAGCCAGCGGTTGAAGCCGGGTCTCGCTATTGTGTGCTCTTTGTCGAGCTTATCCAGTAAAGCCATGTCTCCTCCGTTTTTTGTTTGAACTAATATGTTTTAAAAAGCATATACTTCCGGCATACTTTTACTGCAACGCCGAGCGTATCATGGGCTCATCTTGTGAAAAATAGGCTTTATAAAGCATATACGCGATGCTGAAGGTCCATATCCGCCCACACTGGGAAATAAGTTTCAATAATGACGCGCCGCTCGACACGGCGACCCTGCTGTCGCTGTTGCTGGCGATCCAGGACCATGGCTCGATCGCCGCGGCGGCCAAGGATGCCGGGCTGTCCTACCGCTATGCCTGGGGCCTGCTGCGCGAAGCCGAGGAACTGTTCGGCGAGCCCCTGCTCGAGACCGGGCGCGGACGCGGCACCCGCCTGACCCTGCTCGCGCAAAAGCTGGTCTGGGCCGACCGCCGCATCGCCGCGCGCCTGTCGCCGACCCTGGACAGCCTGGCATCCGAGCTCGAGACCGAACTGGGCAAGGTGCGCATGCGCGGCATCGGCCTGCGCACGATCCGCATGGACGCCAGCCACGGCTTCGCGGTGGCCGCCCTCACCGGCTACCTGGACAAGCTCGAACTGCCGGTCGAGCTGCGCTACCGCACCAGCCTGGATGCGGTGGCCGCGCTGGCGCAGCGCGAGTGCGACCTGGCGGGCTTCCATGTCCCGGAAGGCGAATTCGAAGAGCCGACGGCGCGCCGCTACCTGCGCTGGCTCGACCCCGAGCGGCACTGCCTGGTCCACATCTGCGGACGCCAGCAAGGCCTGCTGGTCGCACCCGGCAACCCGCTCGGCATCCAGGGCCTGGCCGACCTGCCGCGCCCGAACGTCCGCTTCGTGAACCGCCAGGCCGGCTCCGGCACCCGCATGCTGCTCGAAATGATGCTCGGGCGCGACGGCATCGACGCCGACGCGATCAACGGCTGGAACAGCGCCGAGTTCACCCACTCGGCGGTCGCCGCCTACATCGCCAGCGGCATGGCCGATGTCGGCATCGGCATGCGCACCGCGGCCGAGCAGTTCAAGCTCGGCTTCATCCCGCTGGTGCGCGAACGCTATTTTTTCGCCCTGCACGTGGACGCCCTCGAAGACAGCCTGATGGCCCAGCTGCTGGCGGTGCTGCGCCAGCCCGGCTACCATCGCCTGGTGAACGCCCTGCCCGGCTACGATGCCGGCCGCACCGGCAGCATCGAATCGCTCCAGGAAGCCTTCGGCGCCGCCGGCGCACCCCGACAACCCTTACCCGAACCAGACAGGCCAGCATGATCCGCGACCAGGAAACCCTGAACCTGCTGAAGGACAGCATCGCCCGCTTCGTGCGCGAAGTGCTGATCCCCCACGAAGACATCGTCGCCGAGCTTGACGCCATCCCCGCCGGCATCGTCGGCCAGATGCGCGAGCTCGGCCTGTTCGGCCTGTGCATCCCCGAGGAATACGGCGGCCTGGCCCTGACCATGGAAGAAGAGGTGCTGGTGGCGATGGAGCTGGCCTATGCCTCGCCCGCCTTCCGCTCGCTGGTCGGCACCAACAACGGCATCGGCGCGCAGGGCATCGTGATCGACGGCACGCCGGAGCAGAAGGCGGCCTGGCTGCCGCGCCTGGCCTCCGGCGAGATCATCGGCTCCTTCGCCCTGACGGAGCCGGACAGCGGTTCCGATGCGGCCTCGCTGCGCACCACGGCGCGCAGGATTGGGGACCATTACGTGATCGATGGCGTCAAGCGCTTCATCACCAACGCGCCCGAAGCCGGCGTGTTCACCGTGATGGCGCGTACCGACCAGGGCCGCAAGGATGCCGGCGCGATCTCGGCCTTCCTGGTCGAGCGCGGCACGCCCGGGCTCTCGCTCGGCAGGATCGACAGGAAGATGGGCCAGCGCGGCGCGCATACCTGCGACGTGATCTTCGAGCGCTGCCGGGTGCCGGCCGCGAACCTCATCGGCGGCAGGGAGGGCGTCGGTTTCAAGACCGCCATGAAGGTGCTCGACAAGGGCCGCCTGCACATCGCCGCCGTGTGCGTGGGCGCGGCCCGGCGCATGCTCGACGATGCCCTGCGCTATGCGATGGAACGCAGGCAGTTCGGGCAGCCCATCGCCGGGTTCCAGCTGGTGCAGGCGATGCTGGCCGACAGCCAGGCCGAGCTCTACGCCGCGCGCAGCATGGTGGTCGATGCCGCCCGCCAGCGCGACGAGGGCCGCGACGTGACCCTGGAAGCCTCGTGCTGCAAGCTGTTCGCTTCCGAGATGTGCGGGCGCGTGGCCGACCGCGCGGTGCAGATCCATGGCGGCGCCGGTTATGTGGCCGACTACGCGGCCGAGCGCTTCTACCGCGACGTGCGCCTGTTCCGCATCTACGAAGGTACCTCGCAGATCCAGCAACTGGTCATCGCGCGCAACATGATCAAGAGGGCGCAGCCATGATCGATGTGGACGCCCTGCTGGCGGCGCTGCCGGCGCGTATCGACGCCATCGTGCGCCGGCACGCCGCGGCCACACCGGATGCGCCGGCCTTGCGCGAAGAAGGCCGCACGCTCGGCTACCGCGAACTGGCGGACGGGATCGACGCCTGCGCGGCCTGGCTGCGCGGGCTCGGCGTGCAGGCCGGCGAGCGCGTGATGCTGGTCAGCGAGAACTGCGCGGCGCAGGTGAGCGCGCTGTTCGCCATCGCCAGCCTGGACGCCTGGTTCGTCAACGTGAACGCGCGCCTGACGGCGCCGGAACTGGATGCGATCCGCGAGCACTGCGGGGCGCGCGTGGTGCTGCACACGGCGGCGGCCTCGCCGGATGCGGCCACGCACGCCGCGCACGCGGGGGCGCTCGCGCACGCGCATGGGGGACTGCTGGCCAGCCTGCATGCGGACGATAGCGCGCCCGAGCCGCTGGCGCGTGAACCCATCGCGGCGCTGGTCTACACCACCGGCACCACCGGCCGGCCCAAGGGCGTCATGCTCAGCCACCGCAACCTGCTGTTCGTGGCGGCCGTGTCGAGCCGCCTGCGCGGCCTGGCGCCGGGAGACGTGGCCTACGGCGTGCTGCCGGTCTCGCACGTCTACGGCCTGACCTCGGTATTGCTGGGGACTTTATATGCCGGCGCCTGCCTGCAGCTGGCGCCCCGCTTCACGCCGCAGGCCATGCTGGAGGCGATCCGCGGCGGCGGACTGACCATCGTGCAGGGCGTGCCGGCCATGTACGCGCGCCTGCTGGAACTGTGCGCAACCGAAGACGTCCCTCCGCCGCTGGCCTCGAGACTGCGCTTCGCCTACGCCGGCGGCTCGCCGCTCGACCCGACCCTCAAGCGCGCGGTGGAAAAGCTGCTTGGCGTCCCGCTGCACAACGGCTACGGCCTGACCGAAGCCGCGCCCACGGTCAGCCAGACCCGCCTGGACGCGCCGCGCGCCGACACCTCGGTCGGCCATGCGATCCCGGGCGTCGAGATCAGGGTGGGAAAGGATGGGCAACTGTTCGTGCGCGGGCCGAACGTGATGCAGGGCTACTACCGCGATCCGGCGGGCACGCGCGCCGTGCTGGGCGAGGATGGCTGGCTCGACACCGGCGACCTGGCGCGCCAGGATCCGGATGGCGCCCTGTTCATCGACGGGCGCAGCAAGGAGCTGATCATCCGCTCCGGCTTCAAGGTCTATCCGCTCGAAGTGGAGACGGTGCTGAACGCGCACCCGGCGGTGACGCAGTCGGCGGTGGTCGGCCGCAGCTTGGCGGATGGAAACGAGGAAGTCGTGGCCTTCGTCCAGCCGGCCGCCGGCCGGCACCTGTCGGCCGAAGCGCTGCGCGACTGGGCCGGCGCGCGCCTGGCGCCGTACAAGCGCCCGGCGCACATCGTCTTCCTGGACAGCCTGCCGGCGGCGGCCAGCGGCAAGGTCCTGAAACACAAACTGAAGAGCGTGACGGGCTTTTAACGCCGCCTTTTCTTCCAGTTATAGTCTGGCCCGGTGACGTCCACGCCGGGGTGCCCGACCACGTCCGGGTGCTCCGAACACATGGTGATGAAGCGCACCGGCTCGCCCGCGCGCTGGCGCGCACGCAGCTCTTCCATGAACTTCATCGCCGCCACCATCTCGCTGGTGTCGAAGGGCTCGGCATGCGGCACGCCGGTCTCGTCCTCGATGGTGGTCCAGTACACCATGTACATCCTTTTCTCCCCTTCCTCGTCGATCTGCCGGCATTTTCGCACGGGCAGCACGGAAATCGGCGCATTTCTTGAACAAAGCTCACCGTACGTAGGACTTGTCCTAAATCCGGCTTATATGTTCGGTGCCTCACACAAGAAGCTGTGTCCGCCGACTAGGCTAGCACCTTGGATCAAAAACGCAGGAAACGCCCATGAATCTTAATAGTCATATCCAGCCCGCAAGTTCGCCGCTCCAGCTCTGGGGTGGCCTCGAATGCACCGTCAACCGCGTACGCGACAATTACTTCTCCCAGATGGATCGCAACGGCCATGCAGAACGCCTGCAGGACCTGGAGCGTTTCGCATCGCTCGGTATCCGGGCGATCCGCTATCCAGTGCTGTGGGAGCGCACCGCTCCCGACGGCATCGACAGCGCAGACTGGTCATGGCCGGACGAACGCCTGCCCGTGCTGCAGCAACTGGGCGTCACGCCCATCGTCGGCCTGGTCCACCATGGCAGCGGCCCACGCCATACCAGCCTGGTCAGCCCGGACTTCCCGGAAAAGCTTGCCGAATACGCCGGCGCGGTCGCCCGGCGCTACCCCTGGGTCGAGTACTACACCCCGGTCAACGAGATCTGCACCACCGCCCGCTTCTCCGGACTGAACGGCGTGTGGTACCCGCACGGAAACAGCGAAGCGCTGTTCGTGCGCGCCCTCATCGTCCAGTGCCGCGCCACCGTGCTGGCGATGCGCGAAATCCGCAAGGTCAATCCCGACGCCAAGCTGGTGCAGACCGACGACCTGTCGCGCACCTACGGCACCCCGGAGATGGCGGAGATCACGAATTTCTTCAACGAGCGCCGCTGGCTCGGCTGGGACATGTTGTGCGGCAAGATCGACGAGAACCACGCCTTGTGGGATTACCTGCTCGAATCGGAAGCCACCGCCGAAGAACTGCTCTGGTTCAAGGATAACCCCTGCCCGCCCGACATCATGGGCGTCAATTACTACATCACCAGCGAGCGCTGGCTCGACCATCGTCTGGAGCGCTATCCGGAAAGCCACCGCACCCAGTACCGCGGCGTCGCGCATGCCGACATCGAGTGCCCGCGCGTGCTGGCTACGCCGACCCCGGGCGTCGGCCCGCTGCTGCAGGAAACCTGGGACCGCTACGGCCTGCCGATCGCGGTCACCGAAGCCCACATCGACGCCAACCGCGAAGACCAGCTGCGCTGGCTGGTGGAAATCTGGAATGCCGCCAAGCGCGTGCAGCAGAGCGGCGCCGACATCCGCGCCGTGACGGTCTGGGCCCTGCTCGGCTCCTTCGACTGGAATTGCCTGGTCACCGAATGCCGCGGCTACTACGAGCCGGGGCCCTACGACGTGCGCGGCCCGCAGCCGCGTCCGACCGCGGTGGCGCACCTGATGCGCGAGCTGGCCAGCGGCCGCCCGCTGTCGCATCCGGTGCTGCAGGGCCAGGGCTGGTGGCGCCGTCCGGGCCGCTTCTGGGCCAAGCCGGTCGCGACCCGCACGACGGTGGCCGACCTCGCCGAACGCGGGGCCTTCCGCTCGACCTTCCCGCAGCCGATCCTGATCACCGGCGCCACCGGCACCCTGGGCCGCGCCTTCGCCCGCATCTGCGAGCGGCGTAACCTGGCCTGCCACGTGCTGAGCCGCCAGGAGATGGACATTACCGACCCGGCCTCGGTGGAAGCGGCAATCGTGCGCTACAAGCCCTGGGCCATCATCAACGCCAGCGGCTATGTGCGGGTCGACGATGCCGAACGCGAAGCCGAGCGCTGCCTGCGCGAGAACGCCCACGGCCCGACCGTGCTGGCGCTGGCGGCGATCCGCCACGCGGTGCGCTTCCTGACCTTCTCCAGCGACCTGGTGTTCGACGGCGCCCTGGGCCGCCCCTACGTCGAATCCGACCGGGTGGCGCCGCTGAACGCCTACGGCCGCAGCAAGGCCGAGGCCGAGCGCCGCGTGCTGGACTCCGATCCGCAGGCGCTGGTGGTGCGCACCAGTTCCTTCTTCGGCCCCTGGGACCAGCACAACTTCGTGACCCAGGCCCTGGCGGCGCTGGGCGAAGGCCGGCCGTTCGCAGCGGCCGGCGACATGACGGTATCGCCGACCTATGTGCCGGACCTGGTGAATGCCTGCCTCGACCTGCTGATCGACAGGGAAAGCGGCATCTGGCACCTCACCAATGGCGAGGCCATGAGCTGGGCCGAGCTGGCCCGGCGCGCCGCCGCCGCCGCCGGCATCGATCCGGCCGGGCTGGAAGAACGTCCGTCCGTCGAGCTTGGCATGACGGCGCCGCGCCCCCTCAACAGCGCCCTGACCAGCGAGCGCGGACTGATCCTGCCTTCCTTCGGCGATGCGCTGACGCGCTATCTGCGTGAACGGGAGCTGGGCCAGGAAAGCGCCGGCAAGGAGGAAACGGCCCACTACGCCAGCTGATCCGGAGATTGTCGTCCGGTTTATCTGACGAATCTGACGAAATCGCAACAGCCGCGCCCCAAAAGCGCGGCTGTTGCGCTTTTATATGCTTTACGAATAGCTATATATTTACCGTCGTCATTTCTTTCGTTACACTATGTTACACAGCGTTACTCTGCGAAACTTAGTGTATTCAGCCATGCCTGCCTGCTCTTGCATTTCACCACATCGATCCACCCTTACCTGCACCGGACGGCTGGCATGAAACTTTATCGCGGAGAATATGGCTGGGCCGAGCGGCTGTTCGCTACCGCCACCCCGTCGGTCACGCTGGATTCGGCGGTGCCTTTGCACCTGTCGCGCCTGCCGCAACTGCGCGAACGGCTGAAGATCCGCGTGCGCGCCCTGCTGCATCCGCTGCAGACACCGGCCTGGCTGCACCTGCTGAATTCGCATCCGGCGTTTTCGGAATACGTGCGCAATTGCCCGCGCTTCCTGTACAAGGTCTACCGGCCCTACATCAGCAAGGCCCTGGATCCGGACGAGCGGCTGGCGGCGATCCAGGCCCATTACCACTTCATGTTCCGCCGCGGCCTCGGCCAGACGGTGGCGCGCGCCAGCCTGGGGCCGGTGATGCTGGCCGCCACCGAGGGCAAGAGCGGCCTGCCGTACGAGATCCAGTTGCGCACGGTGAACATGTTCGACCGCGAGGGCGAGCTGGTATTGCAGCTGGCCCAGGGCGACAAGGTCATCTATACAGTCGCCTTCACGGTCGCACCGCGCGCCGGCCGCTCCGCGCTCAGCATCGGCTGCGTCCAGGGCGGCAAGACCGCGGACGCGCGCGAAGCGATCCGCCTCGCCACCCGCGACCTGCACGGCATCCGCCCGAAGCAGCTGATGGTCAGCCTGGTGCGCCAGCTCGGCTTCGAGTACGGCTGCGAGCGCCTGCACCTGGTCTCGAACCGCAACCGGGTGATCTATAAAGCGATCCGCCATGGACGCGTGCTGGCCGATTACGATCTGCTGTGGGAAGAGCTGGGCGCGCTGAAGAACGCCAGCGGCGACTACGAGCTGGACTGCGCCCCGGTCGCGGCGCCGGACCTGGACAACATCCCGTCAAAGAAGCGTTCCGAGGCCAGGAAACGCTATGAATTGCTGTGCCGCCTGGCGGACGGCGTGGCAACCGGACTGCGGGCCCGCGACTGACGAATTCCAAACCGAAAATTCGGGGTCAGAGCACTTTTTAAAATGTGCTCTGACCCCGAATTTTTTTACGAGCTGTCAGGGCTACCGCGCCAGGATCGGCGCCAGCTCGCTCCACACCCGGTCCACGCTCATCTTGTTCATGCAGTCGTGATGCCCCAGCGGGCACTCGCGCTTGCGGCAGGGCGAGCATTCCAGGCGCAGCGAAACGGTGCGCGCCACTTCCGACAGCGGCGGCGCGTAGTTCGGGTCGGTCGAGCCGTACAGCGCCACCACCGGGCGGTTCAGGGCCGAGGCGATGTGCAGCAGGCCGGAGTCGTTCGAGACCACGGCGCGCGCCTGCGCCAGCAGGACGATGGCCTCGTCGAGCGAGGTCTCGCCGGCCAGGTTGCGCACCATGCCGGCGGCCAGGCCGGCCTGGGTCTGGACCTGCTCGCAGGTGTCGCGGTCGTTCGCCGATCCCATCAGCACGATCTGCACGTCGGGCAGGACCTCGGCCACGCGCGCCGCGAGCTGCCCGTAGTGGGCCGGCGGCCAGCGCTTGGCGATGCCGAACTCGGCGCCCGGGGCGAAGGCCACCAGCGGGCGGTCCAGCGCGATGTCGAGACGTTTGGCGACGGCCTCGCTCTCCTCGCCGGCCACGACCAGGGACGGCCGCGAAAGCTGGCCCGGCAGCGGCAGCTCGGGCTCGCACGCCAGCGCCGCGTAGAACGGCACCATCGAGCGCGGCGGGCTGTCGTCGTGGTGCATCACGTTGACCATCCCGTAGCGCATTTCGCCCTTGTAGCCGACCCGCCTCGGAATCCGCGCCAGCCACGGGATCAGGGCGTACTTCAGGGTGTTCGGCAGCACGTAGGCGTCGCTGTAGCCGCGCTCGCGCAGCCGGCTGGCCGTTTTCACGCGCTCGCCCAGCTGCAGGGCGCGGTGGCGGAACGGCGTCTCCATGATGTGGTCGGCTTCCTGGATGCGGCGCCATACCGGCACCACCTGCGGCGGGGCCAGCACGTCGATGGCGCGCTCCGGATGGGCCTGCTTGAGCAGGCGCAACAGGGGCTGGGCCATCACGGCGTCGCCGATCCAGTTCGGCGAGATGACGAGGGTACGCGCCTGGCCGCTCATAGCACTTCCGCCGGCGTGGTGAATTGCAGGCGGTACAGGTTGGCGTAGGTGCCCCCCTCGGCCAGCAATTGTTCGTGGGTACCTTGCTCGACGATTCGGCCGCGCTCCATCACGACGATCAGGTCGGCGCGCTCGATGGTCGACAGGCGGTGCGCGACCACGAAGGTGGTGCGGCCGGCCATCAGGGTGTCGAGCGCGGCCTGCACGGCGCGCTCGGATTCGTTGTCCAGCGCCGAGGTCGCTTCGTCCAGGATCAGGATCGGCGCGTCCTTGTAGATGGCGCGCGCGATCGCCACGCGCTGGCGCTGGCCGCCGGACAGGCGCATGCCATTCTCGCCGATATCCGTCTCGACGCCTTCCGGCAGGCGCGCCACCACGTCGTCCAGGTGGGCGGCCTTGATCGCCGCGGCCAGGCGCTGATAGTCGACTTCTTCGACGCCGTAGGCGATGTTGGCCTTCAGCGTGTCGTCGAACAGCACCACGTTCTGGCTCACCAGCGCCAGCTGGGCGCGCAGGCTGGGCAGCATGATGTCCTGGTAGGGCACGCCGTCCAGCAGGATGCGGCCGCCTTCCGGCTCGTAGAAGCGGGTCACCAGGTTCACGAAGGTGGACTTGCCGCCGCCCGACATGCCGACCAGGGCCACGGTCTGGCCCGGCTTGACGTCCAGCGAGACGCCGTCCAGCGCCATCGAGTGGGAGTTCGGATAGCGGAAAGTCACGTTCTCGAAGCGCACCTGGCCCTGCGCGCGGCCCAGCACGCGGGTGCCCGGGTCGTGCTCGACGGGCGCGTCGATCAGTTCGAAGACGGTTTCGGCGGCGGCGATCCCGCGCTGCATCGGGCCGTTCACTTCGGCCAGCGCCTTCAGGGGCGTCAGCAGCATCAGCATCAGGGTGACGAATTCCGTGAATTCGCCGACCGTCATGTTGGCGCGCAGCGCCAGCACCACCACCAGCGACAGCGACAGCGAAGTGGCGATCTGGGTCACGGGGGTGGTGGCGGCGAAGGCCACCGTCATGCGCTGCGAGAAGCCGCGCATGGCTTCGCTGCGCTGGAAGAAGCGGCGGCTTTCATAGCGCTCGCCGGCGAACACGCGGATCACCTGGTGGCCGCGCGCGGCTTCCTCGACCACCTGGGTCATCTCGGCGGTGACGCGCTGGTTTTCGCGGTTCAGGTGGCGCAGGCGCTTGCTGGTGGTGCGCACGATCACGGCCGTCAGCGGCACCACGACGATCGCGACCAGGGTCAGCTTCCAGTTCAGCCACAGCAGCATGCCGAGCAGCCCGGTCACCACCAGCGTGTCGCGCACGAAGGCCACGAAGACCGACTGGATCATGTCGACCACCTGGCGCACGTCGCCCACCACGGTATTGATCACCTTGCCGGTCGACTCCTGGTGGAAACGCCCGACGGGCAGCCGCAGCAGGCGCTCGAAGGCCATCGCCCGCAGGTCGTTCGTGACCCGGCTCAGCACCCAGTTGTTGTAATAGGCCGTGGCGAAGGTGCCGATGCCGCGCAGGACGAAGATCGACACCAGCACGCCCGGGATCCACCACAGCGAGAACGGGACCTTGTTCTTGAACCCCTTGTCCATCAGCAGCCGCAAGGCTTCGCCCAGCAGCGGCTGGGTAGCGGCCGTCAGCGCCATCGCGAGCAAGGCCATGAAGGCGCGCCCGCGATAGGGTTTCAGGATCGCCCAAAGGCGCTTGATGATGATACGGTTATCCAATTTTCTCTTTCGCATTCAGGCAGAAGCCCATGAGCACAAACACCATGAGCGCGTAAAACAGGCTGCCCTTCATCGACCAGAAGATCACTTCGGTCAGGCCGAAGCTCACATAGCTGGTCACCACCAATATCCCGGCCAGCGCGGCCGCGAACTGCGGACTCCCCGCCCCCGCGCGCAACTCGCGCGCGAAGAACAGCAGCGGCGCCGCCAGGATCATCGCCCACAGCGCGAAGCCGGCCACGCCACCCGTCGCCAATTCCTGCAGTGCATCATTATGCAGGTGTGGCAGCGTCAATACCACTGGGTCGAGCCTGCCTTCGCGCGCAAATTCCGCCAGGCGCTCGCGGCAAGCCACGAAATCCATCCCCAACAGGGGGTGCTCGGCGATCAGCATGGAAGCACCCTTCCACAGCTCGAGCCGGGTGCCGACCCGGGTGTTGACGTTGCCGCCCTCGGCCCAGGTGCGCACGTCGCCCACGCCTTCGTCGAAGCGCGCCTGCATTTCCGTGGCCGGTACGAACCAGGCGGCCAGCACCAGCACCGCCCCGGTCGCGAGCAGGATGCGCACCAGGCGTCCCTGGAGCCCGCGCGCATGGCGTAGAAACAACAATGCCGCCACCGCCAGGGCCACCCAGCCGCCGCGGCTGCCGGTCAGCAGCGACGCCGCCAGGCCGGCAATCGCACCGAGCGCCGCCAGGCCGGCCTGGCGCGCATCGTCGCGCATATCGATCGCGGCCGTCACCGACAGCAAGGCCAGCAGCAGCGCCATGTCGCCGAAGGTGATCGCATTGATCAGGCCGCCCGGGCGCTCGATTCCCAGCGCGATCCGCTGCCAGGCCACGAAAGGCAAGGCCGCCAGCGCACCGGCGATCACGCCCCACCACAGCATGCGCCGCGGCGGGCGCGCGGCCAGCACCGCGGCCAGCGCGCTGACCGCGAAGAACATGCGCGACGGCTTGTCCACCGTGTTCATATTCGCTCCGCGCACCAGGGCACAGCCCAGCACGAACAGGAAGTGCAGCAGGAAGGCTAGCACGACCCAGCGTACCTGCGGCCAGTGGCGCGCCAGCGCAAGTCGGCACGGCTTGAACAGGATCAAAGCGGTGATCAGGAACAAGAAACTGGCGACACTAACGCCGGACTTGGTGACGAGGCTTACAAAAGGAAACAGGAAGGCCAGGGAGCCAATCCAGAACTGCACCGGATCCCTCGTATGCGTCAGATTACTGTTCATTGATATTGTTGTGGGATACTCTTGCCCCTGAATACAGCAGTGTACATCGGACCATATGCAGCACGCACAGACAATCTCGGTCGTGATCACCACCTATAACCGGCCGGACGCGCTGGAAGCCGTGGTGAGGGCATGTTTCATGCAAAACGACAAGAATTTTGAAATCATTATCGCTGATGATGGCTCGACTGCCAACACGCGTGACTGTGTGGCAAGGCTGGCGGAGGGGGCGCCGGTACCGGTCCGCCACGTCTGGCAAGCCGACGAAGGTTTCCGCGCGGCGATGGCGCGCAACCGCGGCACCCTGGCCGCGCGCGGCGATTACATCATCTTCCTGGACGGCGACTGCATCCCGCAGCGCGACTTCATCGCCCGCCACCGCGCGCTGTCCGAGCCCGGCTGCCTGGTGTCGGGCAGCCGCATCCTGATGAGCGAGCGCCTGACGCGGCGCGTGCTGGACGAAGGGATCGCGGTGCCCGCCACCGGCCTGGCCACGCGCATGGCCTGGCGCCTGCGCGGCGACCTCAACAAGACCTTGCAGCTGGGCCTGCGCTGGCCCGACCTGGGGCGCGTGCGTAGCGGTTTCAGTTGGCGGCGCATCAAGAGCTGCAACCTGGCGGTCTGGCGCAGCGACCTGGAGCGCGTGAACGGCTTCGACGAGAGTTTTACGGGATGGGGTCACGAGGATTCGGACCTGGTCGTGCGCCTGTTCCACGCCGGCGTGAAGCGCAAGGACGGCGCCTTCGCCACCGAGGTATTCCACCTGTGGCACCGGGAGGCGCAGCGCGACCAGGAATCGAGCAACCGGAGCGTGGTGCTGGAACGGGCTGCGAACAGGGTCACGCAGGCGACGATCGGATTGCGCGAGCACGCAACCTGACCGTCGTTCCCGCGGGGGCGGGAATAATTCGGGGTCAGAGCACTTTTTAATAATGTGCTCTGACCCCGAATTTACGGCGGCATGTGCGTGGCACCCTGCGTTTATCGCACCGCCAGCGCCGTCCCCGATGACGCCACCCGGAACACACTCACCGTCTCCGCCAGCTTCGCCGCCTGTTCCTGCATCGCTTCCGACGCCGCCGCGGCTTCCTCGACCAGCGAGGCGTTCTGCTGGGTCACCTGGTCCATCTGGGCGATGGCCTGGTTGATGTGCTCGATGCCCGAGCCCTGTTCCTGGGTGGCGCTGCTGATCGCGCCGATCATGTCGCTCACCCGGTTCACGCTGGCGACGATCTCCTGCATGGTGGCGCCGGCATCCAGCACCAGTCTGGCGCCGTCGCCGACCTTGTCCACCGAGTCGCCGATCAGTTCCTTGATTTCCTTCGCGGCCTGGGCCGAGCGCTGGGCCAGCGAGCGCACTTCGCCCGCCACCACCGCAAAGCCGCGGCCCTGCTCGCCCGCGCGCGCCGCCTCGACCGCCGCGTTGAGCGCCAGGATATTGGTCTGGAAGGCGATGCCGTCGATCACGCCGATGATGTCGACGATCTTGTTGGACGAGGCCTTGATCGCTTCCATGGTGTCGACCACGCGCGCCACCACCTCGCCGCCGCGCCCGGCCACGCCGGCGGCCGACTGGGCCAATGCGCTGGCCTGGCGCGCATTCTCGGCGCTCTGCTTGACGGTGCTGGTCAACTCTTCCATCGCGGCCGCGGTCTCTTCCAGCGAGCTGGCCTGCTCCTCGGTACGGCCCGACAGGTCCAGGTTGCCGCTGGCGATCTCGCCCGAGGCCGTGGCGATCAGGTCGGTGCCGCTGCGTACCTGGGTCACGATGCCGGCCAGGGCGTCGCGCATGGCTTTCATGGCCGCCATCAGGCTGGCGTCGTCGCCGGGGCGGATGGCGACTTCGAAGCCGAGGTCGCCGCCGGCGATGCGCTGCGCCGCCGTGGCCGCGTCGTGCGGATCGCCGCCCAGCGCGCGCTCGATGTTACGGATCAGCAGCACGACCACGAGGCTCAGGGCGGCGCCGATCACGGCCAGCCAGAGCGCCGACTGCAGCAGCATCCGGTAGAAGGCCGCGTTCAGGTCGTCGACGTACAGGCCGGTCATGATGTACCAGTTCCAGGGTTTGTAGGCCAGGGTATAGGTCAGCTTGGGCACCGGTTGCTGCGAACCCGGCTTGGCCCACAGGTAGTTGGTATAGCCGGCGCCGTCCTTGCTGGCGGCGGTCGCGGCGATCGCATCGAGGTAGACCTGGCGCCCTTCCGGATCGCGGGTGGCGGCAATCCTGGTGCCGACCAGCTCCGGCTTGATCGGATGCATCACCACCTGCTCGTTGTCGAACACGTTCAGGTAGCCCGTTTCGCCATAGCGCAGCGCCTTGATGCGGGCCAGCGCCTGCTGCTTCGCTTCATCCTCGGTGAGGGTGCGATTGGCGGCCAGGGCCGCGTATTCCTTGGCGATCGAGGCCGCTATCTGGCCGGCGTTGGCGAGCTGGGTCTTGCGCTCCTCCAGGCGGATGTCGCGCTTGTGCAGGGTGTCGATGACGAACACGGCGAGCAGGCAAAGCAGGCTCAGCAGGAGGGGAAGGAAGAGTTTCTGGCGGAAGGAGAGTGTCATGGTGGTTGCTCGTAAAATTGCCGTACACCAATATTTACGAACGAACCGTGCTAAAACTCAATGGCAAGAAATTAAGTTGACGAAAAAATGCCGTGTTCAAAAACAAAAACGCTCCCGAAACAACAGTCGCGGGAGCGTTTTGACAGAACCGGCCGGGATCAATATTCGACCGCCACCTCTTTCGCCCCCAGCTGCAGCTCGAGCGCATATTTCAATTCATCCGACGGCGCCACGCGCCAGCCGTCGCCCAGCTGCACCACACAGGGAATGCCCTGCGGCGAAACGCGCAGGCTGACCGGCAGGCCGTCCTGCTGGCGGTGCGGCTGCAGGATCTCGGCCAGCTTGGCGGTATTGATCGTGCAGGCCACGTCCATTTCCAGCTTGTGGCCGTACTGGATGCGCGCGGCCGCGATGTCGAAGGCCTTCTCGGCCGTGATGCGCAGGCCGCCGTTGAAGCGGTCTTCCGACACCTTGCCGACCACCAGCAGGAATTCGTCTTCGCGGAAGATGTTCTTGTTGGCCTCGAGCAGTTCGTTGTAGATCGTCACCTCGACCACCGAGGTCTTGTCGTCGAGCGTGACGATCAGGATCTTGCCGCGCTGGGTCAGCTGGGTGCGCACGCCGGTGATCACGCCGCACAGCATGCGCGGGTCGCGCGATGGCTCCAGGTCCTTGAGCTTGGTCTTGGCGAAGCGCCGCACTTCCTGCTGGTACGAATCGAACATGTGGCCCGACAGGTAGTAGCCGAGCGCGGTCTTTTCCTCGGCCAGCTTCTGGCGGTCGGTCCAGGGCGTGGCCTTCACGTACTCGGGCGGCGCCACCAGGTCGGAGTCGTCGCCGCCGAACAGGCTGACCTGGTTGGCGGCGGCGGCGGCCTGGCCGGCCGCTTCCATGGCGAAGCCGACGGAGGCCAGCAGCACCGCGCGGTCGACGCCGAAGCAGTCCATGGCGCCGGCCCGGATGAGGGATTCGATGGTGCGGCGGTTGATCTGCTTGCGGTCCACCCGCAGGCAGAAGTCGAACAGGTCCTTGAACTTGCCGCCCTCCTCGCGTGCGGCGATGATCGCTTCGATCGCGCCCTGGCCGGCGCCCTTCACGCCGCCCAGGCCGTAGCGGATGTTCGACACCTGCTTGCCGGTGACGGAGCGCGGCGGGCCTTCCGGGGTGAAGCGGAACTGCGATTCGTTGACGTCCGGCGGCAGGATGGTCAGCTTGCAGACGTCGATCGAATCCTCGACCAGGATCTTGATCTTGTCCGTGTCTTCCATGGCCAGCGACATGTTGGCTGCCATGAACGCGGCGGTGTGGTGGACCTTCAGGTAGGCCGTGTGGTAGGACAGCAGCGCGTAGGCGGCGGCGTGCGACTTGTTGAAGCCGTAGCCCGCGAACTTTTCCATCAGGTCGAAGATCTCGTCGGCCTTCTGCTCGGTCAGGCCGCCCTCGGCCGCGCCCTTGCGGAAGATGAGGCGGTGCTCGGCCATCTCTTCCGGCTTCTTCTTGCCCATCGCGCGGCGCAGCATGTCCGCGCCGCCCAGCGAGTAGCCGCCGATGATCTGGGCCATCTGCATCACCTGCTCCTGGTAGACCATGATGCCGTAGGTCTCGGACAGGATGCCCTCGGTGCGCGGGTCCGGATAGTCGAACTTCTCGCCGTGCTTTCGTTTGCAGAAGTCGGGGATCAGGTCCATCGGGCCCGGGCGGTACAGCGCCACCAGCGCGATGATGTCCTCGAAGCGGTCGGGGCGCGCATCCTTCAGCATGCCCTGCATGCCGCGCGATTCAAGCTGGAACACGGCCACCGTCTTCGCCTCGGTCAGCAGCTTGTACGACGGCCGGTCCATCAGGGTGACCTTCGACAGGTCGAACTCCGCATCCTGCGGGTCGAGCGCGCGGATGTAGTTGACGGCGCGGTCGAGGATGGTCAGCGTGGTCAGGCCCAGGAAGTCGAACTTCACCAGGCCGGCCGCTTCGACGTCGTCCTTGTCGTACTGCGAGACCACGCCGGCGTCGCCGCCCTGGGTGTACAGCGGGCAGAAGTCGGTCAGCTTGCCGGGGGCGATCAGCACGCCGCCGGCGTGCATGCCGATGTTACGGGTGATGCCCTCGACCTGCTGGGCAAGATCCAGCAACTGCTTCACCTCTTCCTCGTTTTCGAGGCGTTCCTTGAGCAGCGGCTCCTCTTCGATCGCTTCCGCAATCGAGACCTGCTTGCCCGGCTTGAACGGGATGAGTTTCGAGATGCCGTCGCAGAAGTTGTAGCCGAAATCGAGCACGCGGCCGACGTCGCGGATCGCGCCCTTCGCCGCCATGGTGCCGAAGGTGGCGATCTGCGACACCGCGTCGCGGCCGTACAGGTCCTTCACGTGCTGGATCACCAGTTCGCGCTTTTCCTGGCAGAAGTCGATGTCGAAGTCGGGCATCGAGACGCGTTCCGGGTTCAGGAAGCGCTCGAACAGCAGGTTGTACTTCAGGGGATCGAGGTCGGTGATCTTCAGCGCATACGCGACCAGCGAACCCGCACCGGAGCCGCGGCCCGGGCCGATCGGCACGCCGTTGTTCTTGCCCCACTGGATGAACTCCGCCACGATCAGGAAGTAGCCCGGGAACTTCATCTTGATGATGGTGTTGTTCTCGAACTCCAGGCGTTCCTCGTAGCGCGGACGCTCCTTTTCCCGCACCGCCGGATCGGGGAACAGCTCGACCAGGCGCTCTTCCAGGCCCTTCTTCGTTTCGGCGATCAGGAATTCGTCGATCGTCATGCCCGGCGTCGGGAAGTTCGGCAGCTGCGGCTTGCCCAGCGTGAGGGTCACGTTGCAGCGCTTGGCGATTTCGACGGAATTCGCGAGCGCGCCCGGCAAGTCCTTGAACAGCTCGGCCATCTCGGCCTGGGACTTGAAGCACATGTTCTCGTTGAAGCGGCGCACGCGCTTGGCGTTGGCCAGCATCTCGCCCTCGGCGATACAGACGCGCGCTTCGTGGGCGATGAATTCGTCCTTGCTGATGAACTGCACCGGGTGGGTGGCCACCACCGGCAGCCCAAGGCGGCCGGCCAGCGCCACCGAATGGCGCACCTGCTGCTCCTGGTTGGGCTGGCCGGCGCGCTGGATCTCGACGTAGAAATGGTTCGGGAAGATGCGCGACCAGCGCTGCGCGCAAGCCTCGGCCTTCTCGATGTCGCCATTGTCGATGGCCTGACCGATGTCGCCGAACTGGGCGCCCGACAGGACGATCAGGGCGTTCGCCTGCGGCACGTCCGGCTCCAGCGTCGACACCGAAGTCGCCAGCGCTTCCAGCCACTCGACGCGGATCTCGGCCCGGCCCTTGTACTGGTTGGTGAGCCAGGCCTTGGACAGCAGTTCGCACAGCTGCAGGTAGCCGGTCTTGTTCTTGCAGAGGATCAGCAGGCGGAACGGCTTGTCGCGGTTCTCGTCGTTGGTGATCCAGGCGTCGACCCCGACGACGGGCTTGATGCCCTTGCCGCGCGCGGCTTTATAAAAGCGGACCAGGGCGAAGGCGTTGGCCAGGTCGGTCACGGCCAGCGCCGGTTGCTGGTCCTTCACGGCGGCCGCCACCAGGTCGTCGATGCGGACCAGGCCGTCGACGATCGAGTATTCGGAGTGAACGCGCAGGTGGGTAAAAGTCGGGGCAGTCATCCCATCATTTTACCCCGGCCGGACGGCGGACGGGAGCGTTGAGATTGCTTTTAGGAATGCCGGCGTGGCGGATTTACCAATATCGCGTCAGGGGTGAACCGCACGCGCATGCATTGTCTTTTTTGCACCATAACGGCGGCGCATGCGCAGGAAGGGCTCCTCGATGGCGTGGTAACTCAGGGTCGCCAGTCCCCACGTCACGCCATAGGTCACCGCGATCATGATGGCGGCGTCGAGCCAGCCGTTGCCGGTCGGGCGCACCAGGCCGAATCGTGTCGCCAGCAAATGCAACATTCCCATATGCAACAAATAGAAGGAAAAACTGATCTTCCCGCCTTCGCACAAGGTGCGCTCGACGAGGTCGGGCATGCGCGGCTTGAACGAGATCCAGGCCATGATGAAGCCGGCCCAGCCCAGGCTCTCGAGCATGGACCAGAAAATCCAGAACGTCGAGCGGGGCGTCACGCCGAAGGGTGCGACCACGTGCAGCGCGGCGGTGTCGATCACGACCATCATGGCCGCCAGCCCCAGCAGCCATGGCGCATAGCGCTGCAGCATCGTCCGCTGCTCGGCGTAGACCATGGCCGCCAGCATGCCGATCAGGAACTGGTCGAATCGGCCGATGAAGGTGCAGAAATACATCAGCGTGCTGTTGGTGTTGACCGGGTAGGCGGCCAGCTTGAAGAAGGCCATCAGCACCAGCAGCTCGACCAGGTAGCGCTTGCCGCGCTCCAGCGCGAAGCGCGCCAGGAACGGGAACACCATATAGAACATGAATTCCAGGGAAATGGTCCAGGCGGCGCCGGTCACCACGGTTCCCGAGGTCGGCGCATGCCCGAGATTGGTCGCGAACAGGTAGAGGATGTCCTGGGGCTGGAAGGTGTCGCGGCCGATCGAGGTCGCCACCAGGAAGATCGTCAGGAACAGCGGAAAGATGCGCAACACGCGGTTGCGCAGGAAGTCGCGCACGACGATGCCCTGCTGGCGCTGGGCGATCTGCATGAACAGGAAGCCCGACAGCGTGAAGAACAGCCCGACCCCGGTATGCCCTTCCGTGATCAGCGCGGCCCAGGGACTGGTCAGCGCCGGCCCACCGAGTCCACGGTACTCGAGTTCGAAATGGAAGAGGAAGACGATGGTCGCCGCCAGCCAGCGTAACTGGTCGATGCGAGGGTTGTACTGCAGGTTCAGCGAATGCATGGTGGCGGCCCAAGCTTGCAGAAAAGTAAATTAGTGAAATCGATTGTAGTCCTGATCTGCAACATTGGTATTTTTCAATCGTGCGCCCCTCCCCGGCTCACGCTGCTTTATGTCCCGCCCTGCTTTATAATAGCCGGCTGTCCAGTGCATCCCGACCGTTTCCTGCCATGTACGTCAATATCGCCGCCTACAAATTCATCACGCTCGACCATCTCGAAGAACTGCGCCCCCAATACCAGGCGCTGTGCAATGAGCTCGGGCTGAAGGGAACCGTGCTGCTGACGCCGGAAGGCATCAATATGTTCGTGTCCGGCACGCGCGAGCACATCGACCAGTACCTGGCCTGGGTGCGCAGCGATGCCCGCCTTGCCGACCTGGAATGGAAGGAAAGCCTCTCGGACGAGCAGTCGCACCGCCGCATGCTGGTACGCATCAAGAAGGAAATCATCACGATGCGCATGCCGCTGATTAAGCCGGAGCTCGGCCGCGCGCCGTCGGTCACGCCAAGGACGCTCAAGCGCTGGCTCGACCAGGGCCACGACGACGACGGCGTACCGGTCGTGATGATGGAAACCCGCAACGCGTTCGAGGTGGACGTCGGCACCTTCGACAACACGCTCGACTACCGCATCGAAAAATTCAGCGAGTTCCCGGATGTGGTCGCAAAGCACAAGGATGAACTCGCCGGCAAGACCGTGGTCACCTTCTGCACCGGCGGCATCCGCTGCGAAAAGGCGGCGATCCACATGCAGAATGTCGGCTACGAGCGGGTCTACCAGCTCGACGGCGGCATCCTGAAATATTTCGAGGAAGTCGGCGGCGACCATTACCACGGAGACTGCTTCGTCTTCGATTACCGCACCGCGCTGAATCCGAAGCTGGAACCGACAGAGACCGTGCAGTGCTTCGCCTGCCGCGCGGTGGTGACGCCGCGCCAGCAACTGGCGCCGGAATATGTGCCGGGGGTCTCCTGCCCGCATTGCGCCCAGCCGCAGGCCAAGGCGCCTGCGCAGCCGCAGCCGCAGCCGCACACCCCGGAATGACACACCGCCGGGCGTGCCGGCGGTGTTTTTCTCCTTTGTTTCTTGCCTGCCTCAGACGTGCATCGGCGGCAGCGGGTTGGCGACGCCTACCAGCGCCGGCTCGTTCATGCCGAGACCCGCGGCGTGCACCATCGAACTGATCGTGTAGTCGATATTGCCCGGGTCGATCGCAGCCGCGCCCGATGCCAGGTCGTGGATGCTGGCGATGTAGTCCTTCGCGATCTTCGCGCCGGCCGCGGTGCCGTAGGCCTGCTGTTCGATCGACAGGTCCATGTGGTCCGTGAAGGACGCGGCCACCGACACCTTGCCGTTGTACGCGACCTTGTCGGTGCCCTGGGCGCCGGCGGCGACCTGGGTCACGACGTTGTCGATCGTGATCTGGTGCTGGTCCAGCAGGTTGGCCCAGTAATCGACACCGGCGGTCTCGGCGGCGCGGCCGAACAGGTGTTCATAGACGGCATTCACGGTGGCGCGGTTGTCCATGCCGGCATAGGTTGTCTGGTACTCGGCCGAGGCGGCGAAATTCGACGAGATCACCTGGTAGCCGTTCGGCGAGTTGGTCAGGACATTCGCCCAATAAGCCAGGCCGGCGACATCCGCCGGGCGGGTGAAATAAGCAACATAAAGTTTCTGCACTTCTGTTTCGGTCGCGGTCGCCATCATGGCCTCCTCTGCAATTAGTGTTAGAAAAATATACCCTAACTGCGTATTTGCGGGCGCACCCGAACTGAACCGTGCGAAGCGTAAGTTCTTGAAAGAAAAAAGATTTTTTCAGGAAATCTTGCCACATGCCTGCACTGGAGGCCTTCTGTGCGGACGCTGACACAACGCATGTAAAAAGCCCCGCTGCGGTCCAGGCAACGGGGCTTTTTCATGCACCATGGCTGAGCACCATGGAAGCGCCTGTAACTATTGGTTACACTTGAGCGCCGCTGCCGCCATGCGGCGGAATCGGCGCCGTTCCTGCGCGATCAGCGGAAAAAGGCGGCGGCTTCGCGCACGCTGTCGGCATCGAGGGTGCCGGCCGCGGCCCGCAGACGCATCAGGCCGATGAGATAGGAATAGCGTGCCTGGGCCAGGTCGCGCTGGCTGGTGTACAACTGCTGCTGGGCATTCAGCAGGTCCAGGTTGATGCGCACCCCGCCCTTGATGCTCTGTTCGGTCGCGCGCATGAGCAACTGGCCGGAGGCAACAGCTTTCTCCAGTGCCTCGATTTTATGCACGCTCGATAGCACGATGCTGTGGGCTTTCCGCAACTCGACCATGACCTTGTTGCTGCGCGCGTCGAGGTCGGACTGGGCACGGCCGTAGCCTGCCGCGGCCTGGCGGGTGGCGGCGTTGATGGCGCCGCCCTGGTACAAGGGCAGGTTGACCTGCACGCCGATCGCGCGGTTGACCGAGCTCTGGTTGTAGGTGTTGATCGATTCCGCATTGCCCTTGCTGTAGGCGGCGATGAGATCCACGCGCGGGGAATGGCCGGCGCGCTGCTTGCCGATTTCCAGGCGCGCGTTTTCGACGGCCAGGCGCGCCGCCGCCAGCTCATGGTTGTGCTCGCGTGCGATCTTCTGCCATTCCTCGAAGCTGCCCGGCGTGATGCTCGGGCGGAAGCCCTCTCCGAGCCTGTCGAGCGTGCCCGGATCCATGCCGATGATGCCGGCCAGGGTCTCGCGCGACGACACGGCATTGTCCTGGGCCTCGGTGAGCTGGGCCTCGGCCAGGTCGAGCCGGGCCTGGGTTTCCAGCATGTCGGTTTTGGTGCCCTCGCCTTTTTCGAACAGGCGCTGGTTCACGTGCATCATTTCCGCGTACATGTCGCGCGACACCTTCGACAGCGCCACCTGGTCGTCGGCGAACAGGGTGTCGAGGTAGGCGCTGACGACGCGTACCGCGACCTCGTCGCCGCTGGCAGCGAACTGGGCTTCGCCCTGGGCCGCGATCACCTTGCCCTGCCGGTAGCGGGCGATGCCGTCCAGGTTCAGGATCGGCTGGCGCAGCTGCACCACGGCCGAGCGGCTGATGTAGCGCGGGTGGTCGACCAGGTTGACCGGGCCGATGCCGGGGTAGTTCTGCAGCGTCTCGGTATCGGCCACGTTGCGGCTGGCCGAATAGCTGGCCTGGACGCTGGGCAGCAGGTAGGAGCGGCCGATGATGCGGTTTTCCTTGGCCGATTCCTTGTCGTAGAAGCTCATGCGGTAGGTCGGGTCGTTCTTCAGCGCGGCTTCGTACGCCTGCTGCAGGGTCACCGCGCCGGCGTGGGCGGCGGCGAAGCCCGCCGCCAGTGCCAGGGCCGCGCGCCTGAGGGCGCCGGGTTTCATCATGCCTGCCACGCTCACTCCTCCGACAGCGAAGACCTGGCGCGGTCCATCACCGGCTTGAGCAGGTAGTTCATCATCGTGCGCTCGCCGGTCTTGACGAACAGCTCCACCGGCATGCCGGGACGGATCGCCAGCTTGTGCTCGGCCACCATCTTCGCGCCCTTCGGGGTGACTTTCACGCGCACCTTGTAATACGGCATGCCGGTGCGCTCGTCGACGGTACGGTCGGCCGCCACCTGCTCGACCTCGCCTTCGATGTGCGGGGTACGGTTGGCGTTGAATGCGGAGAAGATCAGGTCGGTCTTCAGGCCCGGGTGCACGCGGTCGACCAGGTTGACCGGCAGCTGGCCCTCGACCACCAGCGGGTCCTTGCTCGGCACGATGTCCATCATCTTGAAGCCGGGCGGCACCACGCCGCCGGGCGTGAACACGGCGAGGTTGACCACGATGCCGTCGGCCGGCGACTTCACCTCGACATTGGACAGCTCGAACTTCTGGGCCTGCAGGCGCGCCTGCTGGGATTCCGCTTCCTTCTGCACGTCGGTGAGCTGGGTCCGCACTTCCTTCTGGTAGTCCTGCATGCGCTGGGCGCGGCGCAGGGTCAGTTCGGCCACCTGGCGCTGCGAGCGGCCGATGTTGCCGATGTCTTCGGACAGTGCGCCGCCCAGCTGGGCGTAGGTGCGCTCCAGTTCCAGCAGGCGGTTGCGCGCCACATAGCCTTCCTTGGCCAGGTCGCGCATGCTGTCGAGCTGTTCCTTCAGCAGCTTCATCTGTTCTTTCTTGCTGTCGCGCGATTCCTGCAGGCCCTGGATCTGGATCTTCAGGCCGGCGATGCTCTCGTCCACGGCCTGCAATTCGTTGCGCAGCGAGCCCTGGCGCGAGCCCAGCAGCTGGTTCTGCAGGCTCATCATCTCGGCCACGCGCGGTTCGCCGCGGCGCTGTTCGAGATCGGCGGGAAAGCGGATCGTCTTCACGCCGTCGCGCTCGGCGGCCAGGCGCGCCTCGACGGCCAGCGCCGCCAGGTACTGGCTGTCGGTCATCTCGACCGCGGACTGGGCCACGATCGGGTTCATGCGCACCAGCACCTGCCCGGTCTTCACGAGGTCGCCATCCCGCACCAGGATCTGCTGGATCGTGCCGCCGCTCTGGTGCTGCACGGCCTGGCGGTTCGATTCCTTGGCCACCGTGCCGTTCATCGGCACGCCCTTGTCGAGCGGCGCCAGCAGCGCCCACAGCAGGAAGCCGCCGACGCCCGCCAGCACGATCAGCCAGCCGATGCGCGCAAACGCGCGCGCGTCGGTGTTCACTTCGAGCGGCGTGACGTCGTGGGAAACGACTTCCTGCGGCTTGTTCGCAATCAGCTTCATTACTTGCTTTCTCCGGTAGTGGCGCCGGCCGTGGCCTGGGCGCGCTGTGCCGCCTGGGCCTGCGCCTGCGCCTGCGCCTGGGCCGCCGCCTGGGCGTCCATCGCTTTCTTGGCCGCTTCCTGCACCGCCGCCAGCACCTGGTTGGTCGGCCCGAACATATGGACCGCGCCGTCGCGCATCAGCAGCAGCTTGGTGGTGACCTGCACGGCGTTCGGGCGGTGCGTGATCATGACGATGGTCTTGCCGCGCCGCCGCAGCTCGAGCACGGCGTTCAGCAGGGCCTGTTCGCCGGCCTCGTCGAGGTTCGAATTCGGTTCGTCCAGCACCAGCAGGGCCGGATCGCCGTACATCGCGCGCGCCAGGCCGATCCGCTGTTTCTGGCCGCCGGACAGGCCGGCGCCGCCGTCGCCCAGCGCGGTGTCGTACCCTTGCGGGAACTGCAGGATCATTTCATGCACGCCGGCGCGCTTGGCGGCCAGCACGACTTTCTCGGCATCGACCTCGCCGAAGCGCGCGATGTTTTCGCTGATGGTGCCGGCGAACAGTTCGATGTCCTGCGGCAGGTAACCCACGTGTGGGCCCAGCTCGGCCTTGTTCCATTGATAGATGTCGGCGCCGTCCAGGCGCACTTTGCCGATCATCGACGGCCACACGCCGACCAGCAGGCGCGCCAGGGTCGACTTGCCGGAACCGCTCGGGCCCAGCACGCCCAGCACGTCGCCCGGGGCGATCGCGAACGAGACGCTCTTGATGACCGGGGTCTTCACGCCCGGCGGCGAGGCGGTGACGTTATCCAGGCTCAGCGCGCCCTGGGGCGCCGGCAGGGCCATGCCGGCTTCGCGCGCCGGATTCACTTCCAGCAGGGCCGTCAGGCGCTCGTAGGAGCTGCGCGCGCCGCTGACGCTCTTCCAGACCGCGATCACCTGCTGCACCGGCTGCAGGGTACGGCCCAGCAGGATGGAAGCGGCGATCATCATGCCCGGCGTGATCTTGTTGTCCAGCACCAGCAGCGCGCCCAGGCCCAGCACCAGCGACTGCATCGACACCTGCACGAACTTGGTCACGGCGGTGATCAGGCCGGCTTTCTGGCTGGCGCTGGCCTGCAGGCTGAGGAAGCGGCCGTGCAGCTTGAACCAGCGGCCGATCAGGTTCGGCAGCATGCCCATCGACTCGATCACTTCGGCATTGCGCAGGTTGTTGGTGGCCAGGGTATTGGCCTGGATCGACATCGAGTTCGCTTCCGCCAGCGGCTCCTTGGTGACGCGCTCGTTGATGATGGCCAGCGCGATCAGGACCACGGTGCCGGCCACGGCGAACAGGCCGAGCACGGGTTCGAACACGAAGATCACGATCAGGTAGATCGGGAACCAGGGCGCGTCGAAGAAGGCGAACAGGGCGCTGCCGGTGAGGAACTGGCGGATATTCGTCAGGTCGGCCAGCGCCTGGCCCGCGTTGCCGCCGGCCTGCTTCAGGTTCTGCTCGAAGGCCGCGGTGTAGACGCGCTTGTTGAGCTTCATGTCGAACTGGGCGCCGACGCGCACCAGCACATACGAACGGATCAGCTCCAGCGCCCCCATGAACAGGTAGGCGCCGAGGATCAGGACGGTCAGCATCAGCAGCGTGATCTCGTTACGGCTGCCCAGCACGCGGTCGTACACTTGCAACATGTACAGCGAGGGCGCGAGCATCAGGAGGTTGACGATGGCGCTGAAGGTTCCGACGGTAATGAAGGTGCTCTTGAACGACCGGATGACCGATTCGATCTCGCTCCTCTTTTCTAGCAGCTTTTTCATAGTTGTTTGCGTGCTGCGGAGTTCCGCATCGAAATACGCCATGGTTCCAGGAAATTAGTCCGCGCCAATTATCCACTAATCCCCACAAGAATGCGCGTCCAGTTCTAATAGGTGTGGTGAAGATTGGTTACAACTATGTTAAACGTGCGGCAATACCGTAGAGTATAATTTTGGCCTCACATAGTTTGGCCACTTATGACGAAATACCCGACGCACTCTCCAGAGGCGCGGCCAGACGGGGCCGCGCGATGAATCCGCCCCTGATGCTGCGCGGCCTGTGGGCCTATCGCGGTTTCGTGCTGGGCAGCGTCAAGCGCGAGTTCCAGGCGAAATACAGCAACGCCATGCTGGGCGCGCTGTGGTCGCTGCTGTCGCCGCTGGCCATGATCGTCGTGTATACGGTCATCTTCGCCGAAGTCATGCACAGCAAGCTGCCCGGCGCCGGCGCCAACGCCCACTTCGCCTACAGCATCTACCTGTGCGCCGGCGCCCTCACCTGGGGCCTGTTCGCCGAGATCGTGGCGCGCGCCCAGACCATGTTCATCGACCAGGCCAACCTGCTCAAGAAGGTCAGTTTCCCCCGCATCTGCCTGCCGGTGATCGCCACCCTCAACGCCCTGGTCAACTTCGGCATCATCTTCGGCCTGTTCACCGTGTTCCTGCTGGCCTCGCACACCTTCCCCGGCCCGGTATTCTTCACGATCTTCCCGGTGCTGCTGGTGCAGCTGCTGCTGGCGCTCGGCATCGGCATGATCGCCGGGGTGCTGAACGTGTTCTTCCGCGACGTCGGCCAGTTCGTGACGATCGCGATGCAATTCTGGTTCTGGTTCACGCCGATCGTCTACCCGGCCGCCATCCTGCCGCCGGAAGTGCGCTCGCTGCTGGGCTGGAACCCGATGGCGCGCCTGATCCAGGCCTACCAGCAGGTGCTGGTGAAGGGGACGGCGCCCGACTGGCTCGACCTGCTGCCGGTGCTGGTGCTGGCGCTGCTGCTGTGCGGATTCGGGCTGCGCCTGTTCCGCCGCCGCGCCGGCGAAATGGTGGATGAACTCTGATGGGCGCGATCGTCGTCTCCAACCTGGGCAAGGCCTACAAGCAGTACCCGACCCGCTGGTCGCGGCTGGCGGAATGGGTGCTGCCCGGCGCCCGCGCGCGCCATGCGCTCAAGTGGGTGCTGCGCGACATCAGCTTCACCATCGCTCCGGGCGAGGCCGTGGGCCTGATCGGCATTAACGGCGCCGGCAAGAGCACCCTGCTCAAGCTCATCACCGGCACCACCCAGCCGACCACCGGCGGCGTGCACATGGAAGGCCGGGTCGCCGCCCTGCTCGAACTGGGCATGGGCTTCCATCCGGACTTTACCGGACGCCAGAACGTCTACATGGCCGGCCAGCTGCTGGGCCTGACGGTCGACGAGATCGGCCGGCTGATGCCGGAGATCGAAGCCTTCGCCGAGATCGGCGACTACATGGACCAGCCGGTGCGCGTGTATTCCAGCGGCATGCAGATGCGGGTGGCGTTTTCCGTCGCCACCGCGCGCCGCCCCGACATCCTGATCGTCGACGAAGCCCTGTCGGTCGGCGACGCCTACTTCCAGCACAAGAGCTTCGACCGCATCCGCCGCTTCCGCCAGCAGGGCACCACCCTGCTGCTGGTCTCGCACGACAAGCAGGCCATCCAGTCGGTGTGCGACCGCGCCCTGCTGCTCGACGGCGGCCGGCTGGCGAAGGAAGGCCCGCCGGAAGAAATCATGGATTACTACAACGCCATGATCGCCGAGCGCGAGAACCAGACCGTGCGCCTGAACGAGACCCAGGACGGCAAGGTGCAGACCGTCTCGGGCACCGGCGAGGCGACCGTGACCGACATCGCCCTGCTCGACGAGCACGGCGAACGGGTCGAGATCGTCGACGTCGGCGCCCCGGTCACCCTGCAGGTCAGGGTGCGGACCAGGGCCGCGATCCCGCGCATGGTGCTCGGCTACATGATCAAGGACCGCCTCGGCCAGACCATGTACGGCACCAATACCCACCTGAAGGAACTGCCGCTCGAGAGCGTGACGGCGGACGAAGAGGTGGTGTACCGCTTCGCCTTCCCGATGAACCTGGGACCGGGGACCTATTCGGTGGCGACCGCGATCGTCAGCACCGACACCCACCTGGTCAACAATTACGAATGGCGCGACCTGGCGCTGGTGTTCACCGTGATGAACATGCGCCGCCCGCACTTCGAGGGGTCGGCCTGGCTCGATCCCGTCATCGATATCCAACGCCCATGACATTCATTTCCTACGCCCAGAATTCCGAGGACGTGCTGCTGTGGCGCGCGCTCGGCCACATCCAGGACGGTTTCTACATCGACGTCGGCGCCAGCGATCCGGTCGAGCACTCGGTCACCAAGGCCTTCTACGACGCCGGCTGGCACGGCATCAATATCGAGCCGCTGCCGGCCCATGCCGCCGCCTTCGCCGAACAGCGTCCGCGCGACGCCAACCTGGCCATCGCCGCCGGCAGCCAGCCGGGCGAGCTGACCCTGTACGACGTCCCGGCCGTGCGCGGCTGGGCCTCGCCGAAGGAATCGGTGGCCGAGGCCCACCGCGCGGAAGGGCACGAGGTCGCCGAACTCAAGGTGCCGGTGCGCACCCTCGCCTCGGTGTGCGAGGAACACGCGCACGGCGAGATCCACTTCCTGAAGATCGACGTCGAAGGTTTCGAGGGCGAGGTCCTGCAGGGCATGGACTTCGGCCGCTGGCGCCCGTGGGTGCTGGTGATCGAGGCCACGCTGCCGGGCCGCCGCGAGACCAGCCACGACACCTGGGAACACCTGGTCACGGGCCAGCGCTACCGCTTCGCCTGGTTCGACGGCCTGAACCGCTACTACGTGGCGGAAGAACATCCGGAACTGCTGGGGGCCTTCGGCGTCCAGCCGAACGTGTTCGACGCCTTCATTTCCTGGCACCTCGACCGGGCCTGGAAGAATGTCGAGCGCCTGGACGGCGAGCTGCGCGACACCACGCTCCACCTGGAAGAGCAGGTCCGCCTGGCCGCCCGGGAAGCGGAACGCGCCGACAGTGAAACCGCACGCGCCGACCGCGAAACGGCGCGCGCCGGCCGGGAAACGGCCCGCGCCGCGCAACTGGCCGAGGAGCTGCGCGCCGCCGGCGCCGAAGTCGAGGCGCTGAATGCCAGCCTGGCCGAGCTCGAGGAAAAGCGCCGCAAGCTGTCCGACTGGGCCGGCGGCCTGGAACGGCGCGTGCTCGCCTCCGAAGCCTGGGCCCAGGACCTCGAGCAGCGCCTGATCGCCACCCACCGCAGCACTTCGTGGAAGGTCACGCGCCCGGTGCGCATGGTCGGCTCGGTGGTGCACGCCCTGCGCCGCCCGCAGCTGGCGCGCCGCCTCGTCACCCGCCTGACCGCCAACGAAGGCCTGCGCCGGCTGCTGATCCCGGTGCTGCTGCGCCATCCGAAACTCAACCAGCGCGTCGCCTCCTCGATCGCCGCGATCAAGCTCGACCCGCCGCAGCAGGCGCCGGCCGGGGTCGAGGTGCCGGAACACCTCAGGGGCCTGCCGGCCTCGGTCCGCACGGTGCTGGCCGACCTGCAGCGCGCCCGCAGCAAGCAAGGCCACTGAATGCGTATCGTCATCGATTTCCTGGACGGCGGCGAAGCCGTCCCCGCCCCCACCCTCTCGCTGGTCAAGGAACTGGCGGCCGACCTCGCGCGCGACGCGCGCGGCGCCAGCCTGTGGATCGCCGTGCCGGCAGGCAGCCCGGACAAGGTCGAGACCCTGCGCCTGGCGCTGGCCGGCGTGATCGGCCGGGACCGCGTGCGCGCCTTTGCGCTGCACGACGAGCCGGTGCTCGGCGCGGCCCTGCGCCGCCAGGCGCTGGCCAGCCTGGAACCGGGCGTGGTGCTGGCCATGCCGGGCGCGCGCACCGACGGCGAGCTGCCGACCGTGGCGCTGGAACCCGGCGTCGAACTGGCCCAGCTGCGCCTGCGCCTGGAAGCGACGGCCGGCGAGCGCCGTCCCGCGGCGTCGCTGGAACGGCCGCGCCTGGCCTACGTCTCGCCGCTGCCGCCGCAAAAGTCCGGCATCGGCGACTACAGCGCCGAACTGGCGCCGGAACTGGCGCGCTACTACGAGGTCGAGCTGATCGTCGACCAGGAACAGGTGCTCGATGCGCGCCTCGACGGCCTGCCGCGGCGCGGCGCCGACTGGCTGCGCGCCCATGCCGACACCTACGACCGCGTGCTCTACCACTTCGGCAACTCCCCGGTGCACAAGCACATGTTCGACCTGGTGCGCGAGGTGCCGGGCGTGGTCCTGCTGCACGACTTCTATTTCGGCAACGTGGTCGACTGGCTCGAACACCAGAACTACCTGCCGCAGGCCTTCGTCAAGGGCCTGTATGAATCGCACGGCTATTCCGGCCTGCTGGGCCTGCAGCGCGACGGACGCTCGGCGACGGTCTGGAAGTATCCGGTCAACCGCGCGGTGCTCGACCATGCCGCCGGCGTGATCGTGCATTCGGATTATCCGAAACAACTGGCCGAGCAGTGGTACGGTCCGGGCGCGGCCGACGGCTGGCGCACCATCCCGCTGTTGCGCGGCAAGCCGCAGGGCGCCCCGGCGAGCCGCGCCGAAGCGCGTGCGGCGGCCCGTGCGCGCCTCGGGATCGCCGCCGGCGACTTCATCGTCTGCACCTTCGGCATGCTCGGCCCGACCAAGCTGAACGAAGAGCTGCTGGATGCCTTCCTCGCCTCCACGCTGGGCGGCCGGCAGGAGTGCCGCCTGGTGTTCGTCGGCGCCAACGATCCGGGCCCTTATGGCATTACGCTGGACCAGAAACTGCGCGCCAGCGCCGCCGCGCGCCGCATCGACATCACCGGCTTCGTCGACGCCGCCGGCTACGCCGACTGGCTGGCCGCCTGCGACGTCGCGGTGCAGCTGCGCGGCGCCTCGCGCGGCGAGACCTCGGCCGCGATGCTCGACTGCCTGCTGCACGGCGTGCCGACCATCGTCAACGCCCACGGCTCGACCGCCTCGATGGCCGAAGACCTGCTGGTGATGCTGCCCGAGCGGGTCGAGACCGCGGCGCTGGCCGAGGCCCTCGAGCGCCTGCACGGCGACGACGCCCTGCGCGCGCGCCTGTCGCAGCGCGCCGCCGCCTACATGGAAGCCGAGCACTCGCCGTCCCACGCCGGCCGCCTGTGCTACGAGGCGATCGAGCATTTCGCCCAGCACGGCGCGCATGCCGCCTACCGCAAGGCGGTGGCCGCCTGCGCGCCGCACGCCGACGAAGCCGCGCTGCCGGCGCTGGCCGCCGCGATCGCCTTCAACCGGCTGCCTACCGCCCCGCGCCAGCTGCTGGTCGACGTCTCGGCCCTGATCCAGAAAGACCTGAAGACCGGCATCCAGCGCGTGGTGCGCAGCGTCCTGCTGTCGATGATCGCCGATCCGCCGCCCGGCTACCGCATCGAACCGGTGTTCACGGTCGGTAACGGCCAGCCCTACCACTACGCGCGCCGCTACGGCCTGGAACTGGTCGGCGCCGCCGGCCTGGCGCTGGAAGACGCGCCGGTCGACCTGCGCCCGGGCGATATCTTCTTCGGCCTCGACCTGTTCCTCAGCGGGACCGCCCAGAACGTCCACCTGCTGCAGGACATGCGCACCCGCGGCGTCGAAGTGTATTTCTGCGTCTACGACATCCTGCCGATGCTGCGCCCGGACGTGTTCCCGTTCGGGACCGAGGTCCATTTCGGCGCCTTCCTGCGCGCCGTGCACCAGGTGGCCGACGGCGTCATCTGCATCTCGCGCGCCGTCGCCGACGAGCTGGCCGGCTGGATCGAACGCGAGCAGCTGCAGCGCCGCGCGCCGCTGCAGCTCGGCTGGTTCCACCTCGGCGCCGACATCGACGCCAGCGTGCCCAGCACCGGCCTGCCGCCGGACGCCGAGCGCGTGCTGGCCGCGCTGGCGCAGCGCCCCAGCTTCCTGATGGTCGGCACGGTCGAGCCGCGCAAGGGCCACGCCCAGGCGCTGGCCGCCTTCGACCTGCTGTGGGAACGCGGCATCGACGCCAACCTCGTCATCGTCGGCAAGGAAGGCTGGATGGTCGAGCAGGTGGCCGCGCGCATGCGCGAACACCCGGAGCGGAACCAGCGCCTGTTCTGGCTGGCCGGCATCTCGGACGAGATGCTGCTCAAGCTGTACGCCGGCTCGTCGGCCCTGCTGTCGCCGTCGGAAGGCGAAGGCTTCGGCCTGCCGCTGATCGAGGCGGCCCAGCACGACATCCCGATCATCGCGCGCGACATCCCGGTCTTCCGCGAGGTCGCCGGGCCGCACGCGCACTACTTCGACGGCCTGGCGCCAGGCGACCTGGCCGATGCCGTCGCCGAATGGATCACGCTGTGGCGCGCCGGCCGCGCGCCGCTGTCGACCGACATGCCATGGCTGACCTGGGATGCAAGCGCGCGCCAGGTGCTCGACACCATCGTCGGCCACAAATGGTACCGGGTCCTGCCCGGCACGGAGGGCTAAATGCTGGCAACCGACCGCACCACCGGCACGCCGACCCGCGACGTGCCCCTGATCGTCGACCTGGACGGCACCCTGATCTTCTCCGACCTGCTGTGGGAGACGATCGTGCTGTTCCTCAAGCGCCACCTGCTGCGCGCCTGGCTGTTGCCGCTGTGGCTGTTGCGCGGCAAGGCCGGCTTCAAGCACAGCGTGTCGGACGGCGTGGTCCTCGACCCGGCCGTCCTGCCGTATGACCAGGCCCTGCTGGACACCATCCGCAAGGAGAAGGAGAGCGGGCGCGAGGTGGTGCTGGCCACCGGCGCCGAAAGCCGCCTGGCGCGCCTGGTGGCCGGACACGTGGGCCTGTTCGACCGCGTCATGTCCAGCGATCCGGGCCTGAACCTCACCTCGCACAACAAGGCGCGCGAACTGGCCGCGCTGTACGGCGAAGGCGGCTACGACTACGTCGGCAATTCGCGCGCCGACCTGCCCGTGTGGCTGGGCAGCCGGAACGCCTATTCGGTGTCCGGCAAGCCGTTCCGCCTGGCCGACGGGCGCAGCACGATCGCGCTCGGCACGCGCCGCGGCGGCACCGGGCCGGCCTTCCTGAAGGCGCTGCGCCCGCGCCAGTGGCTGAAGAACCTGCTGGTGTTCCTGCCGATGCTGGCCGGGCACGCGCTCGGCGCCGAGCCGCTGCTGGCCTCGCTGTTCGCCTTCCTGGTGTTCTCGATGTGCGCCTCCAGCGCCTACCTGCTGAACGATGCGCTGGACGCCCAGGACGACCGCCTGCACCCGACCAAGCGCAAGCGCCCGATCGCCAACGGCAGCCTGCCGCTCGGCCTCGCCATGGTGGCCAGTCCCCTGCTCGGCGGCGCCGCCCTGCTGATGTGCGCCATCCACGACCGCCTGCTGCTGCTGGCGGTGGGCGTGTATTTCGTCACCACGGTCTGCTATTCGGTCTACCTGAAGCGCCTGATGATGGTCGACATCGTCGTGCTGGCCCTGCTGTACACGCTGCGCGTGCTGGGCGGCAGCGCCGCCACCGGCATCGAGCCCTCGTTCTGGATGCTGGCCTTCTCGTTCTTCCTGTTCCTCAGCCTGGCGCTGCTCAAGCGCCACAGCGAGCTGGCCAACCTGGCGCGCGCCGGCAAGGAGAAGACGAACGGACGCGGCTACACCACCGCCGACCACCTGCCGATCGGCATCATGGGAGCGAACTCCGCCTTCGTGGCGATCATGGTGTTCATGCTCTACTTTAATTCGGAAAACGTGCTGATGCTGTACAGCCGTCCGCACTGGCTGTACGGCACCATCCCGCTGCTGGCTTTCTGGCTCGGCCGCCTGTGGATCCTCTCCTTCCGCGGCGAGGTCAACGAGGACCCGGTGCTGTACGTCAGCAAGGACAAGACCAGCCTACTGGTGATGGCGCTGTGCGCCGTGCTGGCCGTGATCGCCACTTATTGACCTATTAAAAAGAAAGAGCAGCACATGAGCAACTCCGCCTCCAGCCGGCGTTTCCCTGTATTTCTGCTGTTGTGCCTGGCTGCGCTGCTGGCCCTGTCCCAGCCGTCCCTGAGCGGTGACGTGGTCGAGTACGCGACCGATACCGTGGCGCTGGTCAGCCACGGCACGCCCGACATCCGCCTGGCCGACATCGAGCGCACGCGCCAGCTCGCTCCCAACCTGACCGAGCCGCTGGGCCTGCTCGAACAGGGCATGCGCAAGGGCGACAAGGAACTGTACGCCGCCTTCGTGCGCGGACGCGGAGACAAGGTCTATCCGGTGCATTTCTTCGGGTATTCGGTGCTGGCGGCGCTGCCCTACGCGCTGCTCGATCGCCTGCACGCCAATCCGCTGCGCGCCTTCCAGGTGGTGAACTACCTGGCCATCTTCATCCTCGGCCTGGCCCTGCGCCGCTTCTTCGGCTCGGACAAAAAGGCGGTGTTCGGCCTGCTGCTGTTCGCGGCCTGCGGCGGCTGCCTGTACATCAACTGGACCAGCCCGGAATGCCTCAGCGCCGCCAGCCTGCTGGCGGCGCTGCTCCTGCTGCTGTCCGGCGCGCCCGTGGCCGCCGGCCTGCTGGGCGGCGTGGCGGCGCTCCAGAACCCGACCATCGTGTTCTTCTTCGCCTTCGGCCCGCTGCTCAAGCTCTGGCTCGAATACCGCCGCGGCGAAGGTTTCGCCGCCAACCTGAAGTCCCAACTGACGCGCGCCAACCTGGGCGGCCTGGCGCTCGGCCTGGCGGTGTTCTCGCTGCCGCCGCTGTTCAACCTGTTCCAGTTCGGCGTGCCCAACATCATCGCCAAGAAATTCTCTGACCCCCACCTGATCGGCGTCACGCGCCTGGTGTCCTTCTACTTCGACCTGAACCAGGGCATGATCCTGGCGATCCCGGGCGTGCTGGCCGCACTGGCGTTCTGGCGCTGGGGCAGCGGCGGCGCGGCGCGCCGGAACGCCGGCACGCTGGGCCTGTGCCTGCTGTTCACGCTGGCGCTGGCCCTGCCGGCGCTGGCCGTGCTGAACTGGAATTCGGGCGCAGCCGGCGTGATGCGCTACGCGTTCTGGGCCGCGATGCCGATCCTGCTGGCGCTGCTGCTGCGCCTGCGCACCGTCGCCGCCTGGCCGACGCCGCTGGTGCTCGGCCTGGCGCTGGCGCAGGGCGCCGCCATGGCGCACGGTGTGAGCTACACCTACCTGGAAATCAGCCCGCTGGCGCGCCTGGTGATGAAGACAGTGCCGCAGTGGTACCACCCGGAACCCGAGATCTTCGCCGAGCGCATGGGCCACAACGACGGCTATATCCGCTCCGACCGGGTATATGCCTTCGGCAGCGGCAAGCAGGCCAAGACCCTGTTCTATCCGGCCGACCCGGCCTCGGCCCCGCAGCTGTGCGGCAGCGGCGCGATCCCGGCGCCCGGCAATCGATATACGGACAGCGCCTATGGCTGGCGCTACATCGACGGCCCGGTACGCTGCACCGCCGGCGGCCAGTCCCAGCTCAGCTTCCAGGCGCCGCAGTTCCGCGACCAGCAGGAAATCCGGCTCGCCGCGGGCTGGAGCGTGGTCGAATTCAACGGCGGCGCATGGAACGGCACCTGGTCGGAGGGCGGCGCCTCGCGCCTCGAGCTGGCGCTGCCGCCGGGCGAACGTCCGGCCGGACTGACCCTGCTCGGCACCTACCTGCAAGGCAACCGCCGCACCCGGGTGCGCATCGACGGCGTCGACCTCGGCTGGCAGGAACTCGACCGCCCGCTGGTGCTGGCGGTGCCGGCCGGACGCGGCGACACCATCACCATCGAGCTCGAACACGAAGACCCGCATTCGCCCGGCCCCGCCGACCCGCGCTCGCTGGCCTTCTTCCTGCGCGAAGTCGACCTGCGCGGCCTCGGCGGCCTGGCCAGCCGCTAGGGCCTTCGACAAGCCCGCGGGCGTACGCTACCATTAGCTTTTGCAAATATTCAATAAAGTCGCATCCATGAACCAGTCCGATCCGATCGCCGTCGTCATCCCCTGCTACAAGGTGACGCGCCACATTCTTGGCGTGATCGACGGCATCGGCCCGGAAGTCGGCCGCATCTACGTCGTCGACGACAAATGCCCGGACAATTCCGGCGACTTCGTCAGCGCCAACTGCCGCGACCCGCGCGTGACCGTGCTGCGGCACGAAGAGAACCAGGGCGTGGGCGGCGCCGTCATGACCGGCTACCGCGCCGCCATCGAGGATGGCGCCAGCGTCATCGTCAAGGTCGACGGCGACGGCCAGATGGACGCCAGGCTGATCCCCGCCTTCGTCGCGCCGATCCTGGCCGGCGAGGCCGACTACACCAAGGGCAACCGCTTCTTCAGTCTCGAACACATCCGCCAGATGCCGCCGATGCGCCTGTTCGGCAACGCCATGCTGTCCTTCCTGACCAAGCTGTCGTCCGGCTACTGGGACCTGTTCGACCCGACCAACGGCTTCACCGCGATCCACGCCGACGCCGCGCGCTACCTGCCGTTCGACAAGATCAGCCGCCGCTACTTCTTCGAGACCGACATGCTGTTCCGCCTGAACACGCTGGGCGCGGTGGTGGCCGACGTGCCGATGGACGCCGTGTATGGCGACGAAGTCAGCAACCTGAAGATCTCGCGCATCGTCACCGAATTCTCGGTCAAGCACATGCGCAACTTCTTCAAGCGCCTGTTCTACAACTACTACCTGCGCAATATGTCGCTGGCCTCGATCGAGCTGCCGCTGGGCGTGCTGCTGCTGCTGTTCGGGCTGGTGTTCGGCATTTCGCACTGGATCGATGCGGCGCGCCAGGGCATCGCCACGCCGGCCGGCACGGTCATGCTGGCGGGTATGCCGATGATCATGGGCGTGCAGCTGATCCTGGCCTTCCTGGCCTACGACATCGCCTCGGTGCCGCGCCGTCCGCTGCACAAGAAAACCCTGTTCCGCAAGCAGTAGATGGACAAGCTCCTCACCCATTCGCGGCAGTTCGGCCTGTTCGTCGCCGGCGGCGTGCTGTGCGCGCTGGTCGACATCGGCACCATGCAGCTGCTGCTGCGCGGCGGCCTGCACTTCGCCGGCGCCACCACCGCCGGCTTCTTCGCCGGCCTGCTGGTCAACTACGCCTTCCACAGCCGCGTGACCTTCGATGCCGCGGCGACTCCGGGCAGTTTTGCGCGCTACCTGTGCGTGGTCGGCATCAACTACCTGCTGACCCTCGGCTGCGTCGCGCTGGCGCAATCGCTGGCCGGCCTCCCGCTGGCCGGCAAGATCGTGTCCTTGCCGCTGGTCGCGATCAACGGCTACCTGCTCGGCAAACACTGGATCTTCAAATGACCACGACCACCCTGCGCTACGCTCCCGTCCAGCTCGACGCCGCCACGCTCGCCCGCTACGGCGAGCTGTTCAAGGCATGCTTCCCGATGACCGACAAGTTCACCCCGGCCTACCTGGAGTGGCTGTACCTGGCCAACCCGGACGGGACCGCGGTCGGCTTCGACGCCTGGGACGGCGAGCGCCTGGCCGCGCATTACGTGTGCGTGCCGGCGCGCGCCTGGGTCCAAGGCCAGGACGTGCCGGTGCTGCTGTCGCTGAACACCGCCACCCACCCCGACTACCAGGGCAAGGGCCTGTTCACCCGGCTGGCGGCGATGACTTACGAGGCCGGCGCGGCACAAGGCTTCGACGGCGTGTATGGCGTGGCCAACGCCAACAGCACCCCGGGCTTCGTGCGCAAGCTGGGCTTCCAGCTGGTGCGTCCGCTCGAGGCGCGCATCGGCATCGGCGGCCTGCGCCACCGCGCGCGCGCGAAGGGCGCCGCGCTATCGTTCGAGCGGCACTGGAGCGAGGCGGCACTGCGCTGGCGCTGCGCCAACCCGCACAACCCCGTGTACGCCCGCAACGAGGGCGGCAAGACGCGCTTCCACGCGGCCGCCTCCGGCCACCTGCTGCCGGCCTATGCCGAACTGGATGCCGATGGCGCGCCGGCCGCGCCGGGCCAGGCCGGCGCGCCGGCCCTGTCGCCGCTGCGCCTGTTCATCGGCCTGGCGCCCGACGCCGGCAGCAACTACTGGAACTACGCCAGCATCCCGATGCGCCTGCGCCCTTCGCCGCTGAACCTGATCTACCGCTCGTTCTCGCCGCGCGTGAGCCGGCTGGACCCGGCCCGCATCGCCTTCTCCTTCCTCGATTTCGATGCCTACTGAGCGCGACCGTCCGGCGGCCCTGTTTTTGTTCGCCCACCAGGACGACGAATTCGGCGTCTTCGAGCGCATCGCCGCCTGCCGCCGGCGCGGGCTGCGCGTGGCCTGCGCCTACCTGACCGACGGCGCCACCGCGACTGCCGGCGCGGCGCAGCGCAACGCCGAATCGCGCGCGGTGCTGGCGCGGCTCGGGGTGGACGACGGCGACATCGCCTTTGCCGGCCAACGGCTCGGGATCGGCGACGCCCGCCTGCCCTTGTGCCTGGACGCCGCCGCGCGCTGGCTGGACGGCTGGCTGGACGGTTTCGGTGCGATCGACTCCCTGCACGTGACCGCCTGGGAGGGCGGCCACCACGACCACGACGCCCTGCACGCGCTGGCGGTGACGCTCGCCGCGCGCCGCGGCCTGCTGGCGCGCACCTGGCAGTACGCGCTCTACCAGGCCGAGGGCTTGCCGGGACCGCTGTTCCGGGTGCTGGCGCCGCTGCCGCAGAACGGCCCGGTGCAGGCCACCCGCATTCCCTGGCGCGAGCGGCTGGCCTTCCTGGGCCATTGCCTGTCCTATCCGTCGCAGCGCGGGACCTGGCTCGGCCTGTTCCCGTTCGTGCTCCTGCACTACCTGCTGCGCGGCACCCAGGCACTGCAGCCGGTCGACCCGGCGCGCCTCGGACAGCGTCCGCACGCGGGTCCGCTGTACTACGAAAAACGCCGCTTCTTCACCTGGGAAGAAATGGCGGCACGGCTGGGCGCCTGGCGCGCGAGCCTCAACTGATCCACGAGAGACCATGAAAAGAGAAACAATGACGGCCGTTCCAAGCACACGTCCGCGCCTGCGCCTGCAGGCCATCGCCGGCATCGCCGCGCTCGCGATCCTGTTCGCCTGGCTGCTGGCGCGCAGCATGGGGCTGACCCCGACCATCTTCGCCGACGAGTGGTACTACAGCCGCATGGCGCGCCTGACGCCGCTCGACCAGGCCATGGTCCCCTCCTACCTCTACCTGTGGCTGTTCCGCGCCACCAGCGCCTGCGGCACCGGCTTCCTCGACTGCGTGCGCGGCGCGAATTCCCTGCTGTTCGTGGCGGCGGCGCCGTTCATCTACCTGACCGCGCGCCAGGTGGCCGGACGCGGCAGCGCCGCCGCGATCGCGCTGCTGGCCACGCTCGCGCCGCTGAACCTCTACACCGCCTACTTCATGCCGGAGTTGACCTATTACTTCGGCTTTGCCGTGCTGAGCTGGATCGCGCTGGCCGGGCGCACCTGGCCACGGCCCGCCCACGCGCTCGCGACCGGGCTCGTGCTCGGCCTGATGAGCCTGGTGAAGGTGCACGCGCTGTTCCTGCTGCCTTCGCTGTGCCTGTACCACGTCTACCTGGCCTGGAGCGAGGGCGGCGCCTGGCTGCGCAAGGCCGCGCTGGCGCTGGTACTGGCCGCGGCGGGCACCTTCCTGATCAAGTTCGGCCTCGGCTACCTGCTGGCCGGCAAGGCCGGCCTGAGCGTGTTCGGCCCCTTCTACGGCGCCGCCGCCGACAGCGCCGGCTCCGGCTCGCTGGCCCGCATGCTGCATCCCTTCCTGGTCAGCGCCGGCGGCCACCTGATGTCGCTGGCCCTGCTCTACGGCCTGCCGCTGGCGGTGCTGGCCTATGGGCTGCTGCGCCTGCCCGGCCGCGCCGGCACCGGCCCGGACGCGCTGCTGCGCGCCTACACCCTGCTGATGCTGGGCGCCGCGGCCGGCATGACGATGTCGTACGCGGCCACGCTGGTGAACGCCGGCGTGCTCCAGGAAGGCCTGCGCCTGCACATGCGCTACTACAGCTTCACCTTCCCGCTGCTGTGGACGGTGGTGGCCGGCGCCGAGCAGGCCGCGCCCGGCACCCGCCCGCCGGTCCTGCGCTGGGCGCTGGCGCTGCTGCTGTCGGTGCTGACGGTACTGGCCTGCTTCAAGGTGGCCTCCTATTCGCTGAACGTGGTGGACGGACCGGAAATCTGGGCGCTCAAGCCGGGCAGCCGCCTCCCGTTCGGCATTGCTGTACTGCAAGTGGCCGCGCTGTTGCTGTGGGCGGCCGGCAAGGCCCGCGCCCGCACGCTGTTCCTGTTCGTGGCCCTGCCGGCGACCGTGCTGTGCGGCGTGATCGCCAACCACAAGGCACTGCAGCTGCACGTCACGCCGGCCCCGGCCGACAAGGCCGGCATGTATGCGCGCGACCACCTGCCCGTGGCCGACCGCGGCCAGATCACGCTGGCCGGCACCAACGCCGCCGAGCTGATGCGCGCCCAGTTCCACTTCGACCAGCCGAACGCTCCCACCCTGGAACTGATGCCGGATGCCCCGATCGACGCCTCCCAGTTGCCGCCGCACGGCAAGTGGCTGGTGGTGTACGGCAAGCATCCGCTGCCGCCGGGCGTGCTGCCCGTGTACACCGATCCCGATTTCTTCGTCGTCAAGCTCGACAAGCGCTACACCATGCTCGGCCATACCCGCTTCACGGAACCCTTGGGCGCGGGCCTGGTCGCCAGCGCAGAGGGCCTGTCCGGCATCGAGGCCTTCGGCCGCTGGTCGGACGCCAGGCAGGTGGTCCTGCACCTGAACATGGACCTGCCGCCCAAGAGTATCGTGCTGATCAAGGCCATGAGCTTCGGCGACAACGCCGAGCGGGCATTCACCCTGCGCAGCGGCGGCGGCAGCGCGACCTTCCGCATCACCGGCTCGATGCAGGACGCCGTCATCCCGCTCGAGACCGACGGCAAGCAGCGCACCCTGGTCATCGAAGTGCCGCACCCGGTCTCGCCGGCCGACTACGGTACCCCGAACGACACCCGCAAGCTGGGCATCGGCCTGGCCGAGATCGGCATCGCTACCGCGGCCGACTGAGCGGCGCGAGCGCACGTGGGTGCGCTCGCTAACGGTGCCGTTGCCATCGCCATCCTAGAATGGCGCGACCTGAGGAAAGGATCGTGTGATGGCAACTGGATCGGACAAGGAAGAGCAGCGCGAAAAGCCGCTCGACCAGCAGAGCGGCGGCCAGAGCGCCGGCGTGCCCGCCGACGGCGAGGTCGAAGGCAATGCCTACAGCCCGCTCGGCAATCCCGGCGTCAAGCACTGGCAGGCCAGCTTCATCACCCAGGACGGCCTGCAGGACCGCGGCAACATCTTCTTCGCCGCCGTCGAAATGACGCGCATGCCGATGGTCGTCACCGATCCGCGCCAGCCCGACAACCCGATCGTGTTCGCCAACGGCGCCTTCTTCGACCTGACCGGCTACCAGCAACAGGAAGTACTGGGCCGCAACTGCCGTTTCCTGCAGGGCCCGCAGACCGACCCCAGCACGGTGGCCGAGGTGCGCCGGGCGGTCGAAGAGGAGCGTGCGGTCGCGGTCGATGTCCTGAACTACAAGAAGGACGGCAAACCGTTCTGGAATGCCCTGTTCATCGGCCCCATCTTCGACCAGGACGGCGAACTGCTGTACTTCTTCGCCTCGCAGATGGACATCACCGAACGCCGCACCACCCAGGAAGCCTATTTGCAGGCGCAGAAGATGGAAGCGATCGGCCAGCTGACGGCCGGCATGGCGCACGACTTCAACAACCTGCTGCAGGTCATCAACGGCAACCTCGAAGTCGCCCTGGTCAGCCTGGACCGGCCCGACCTGGCGCGCCAGCCGCTCGAACGCGCCCAGCGCGCCGCCATGCGGGCCGGCAAGCTCACCCAGCAGCTGCTGACCTTCGCGCGCAAGCAGCGCCTCGAACCCAGGCCGGTCAACATCAACAACCTGGTCGTGGATTTTTCCGAGATGCTGGTGCGCACCCTGGGCGGCAAGATCGAGCTGCGCCTCGACCTGCGGCCCGGCATGCCGGTCTGCATGCTGGATCCGACCCACCTCGAGATGGCCCTGCTCAACGTCCTGATCAATGCGCGCGACGCCATGCCGGAGGGCGGCGAGGTGACGGTCGCCACCTCGATCGTGCGCGGCGAGGACCGCCTGAAAGTGCACGGCCTGCCCCACGGCACGTACATCGCCTTGTGCGTGATCGACCGGGGCCAGGGCATGAAACCCGACGTGCTGCGCCGCGCGACCGAGCCCTTCTTTACCACCAAGGGCCCCGGCACCGGACTGGGCCTGGCGATGGTGCACGGCTTCGTGCAGCAGTCGCACGGCCGCCTCGAGATCGACAGCAAGCCTGGCGAAGGCACCAAGGTCACCATGATCTTCCCGATCGCCGACAATGCCGCCGGCCATGGCGACGCGGCCGCGGGGACGGGAACGGGCGCAGCGCCGGGACCGGACCGGGTCCGGGCCGACGCCGGCAAGCCCTGCGTGCTGGTGGTCGAGGACAACGACGACGTGCGCGAGCTGGCGGAGCAGGTACTGGAGATGGATGGCCACGCGGTGCAGTCGGCGGCCAGCGGCGAACAGGCGCTGGAGCTGCTGCGCCAGGGCATCCGGGTCGACCTGCTGTTCACCGACGTGATCATGCCGGGCGGGATGAATGGCCTGGAACTGGTCGAACATGCCCGCGCCCTGCGCCCCGGCGTGCCGGTGCTGGTCACGACCGGCTACATGGACGAGCTGCCGCAAGGCGGCCGCGGCGGCGGGCTGGATATCCTGGCGAAGCCGTACCGGCAGGAGGATTTGCTGCAGCGGGTGAGGAAGGGGCTGGAGGGAAAGCGCTAGGGCGTGACCGTCATTCCCGCGCCCTGTGAACGTCGTCCCCGCGAAGGCGGGGACCCAAGTTTGTTCGCGTTTCGTTAACGCATGCAGAACCTGGATCCCCGCCTGCGCGGGGATGACGGCTTTAACTTACTGCTTCGGCAACCCACCCAGCAGCGCAGCCAGCTTCTGCTTCGGCTTGGCCTGCGCCACCGGCACGGCTTCGGCCGGATCCTTGCGCGGCGCGGCGGCCGGCTCGTAGGGCTTGAGGAACCACGGATCGACCTTCTCGCGGCGCGGGGCGCCCGGGCCGCGCGGGCCGCGTTCGCTGCGTTCGCCACGCTCGGGGCGCTCGGCGCGCTCGAAGCTGCGGCCGTCCGCCTCGCGGCGTCCGCCGCCACGGCGGTCACTGTTGAGGCGCTCGCCGGGGCGCGACGGCGCGAAACCGGTCAGTTCGCCGCGCGTGATGGTCTGCTTGATCAGCTTTTCGATGTCGACCAGCAGGCGCTCGTCCTTGTCCGAGTAGACCGACAGCGCATCGCCGGTGGCGCCGGCGCGGCCCGTGCGGCCGATGCGGTGCACGTAGTCCTCGGCGTTGTACGGCAGGTCGTAGTTGATCACGCAAGGCAGGTCGGTGATGTCGAGGCCGCGCGCCGCGACGTCGGTCGCCACCAGCACGTCGATCTCGCCCTTCTTGAAGGCGTCGAGCGCGGCGATGCGTTCCTGCTGGGTCTTGTCGCCGTGGATCGCGGAAGCCTTGATGCCGGCCTGTTCCAGGTAGCGCGCCAGGCGCGAGGCGCCGATCTTGGTGTTCGAGAACACCAGCACCTGCTTCAGGTCGCGCGAGCGGATCAGGTGCTCGACCACGTCGCGCTTCTGCTCTTCGTCGACCTTGTACAGGACCTGGGTGATCGAGGTATTGGTCGCATTGCTGCGCGCCACCTCGATGGTCAGCGGATCGGTCAGGAAGCTGGCGGCCAGCTTCTTGATCTCCGGCGAGAAGGTGGCCGAGAACATCAGGTTCTGGCGCTTCTTCGGCAGCAGGTTGATGATGCGCTGCAGGTCGGGCAGGAAGCCCATGTCGAGCATGCGGTCGGCTTCGTCCATCACCAGCATCTGCACCTGGCCGAGGCTGATGTTCTTCTGCTCAACGTGGTCGAGCAGGCGGCCGGGAGTCGCGATCACGATCTCGACGCCGCGGCGCAGGATCTCGGTCTGCGGCTTCATGTCCATGCCGCCGAAGACGACGGTGGAACGCAGCGGGGTATGCTTGGCGTAGGCCTTGACGTTGTCGGCGACCTGGATCGCCAGTTCGCGGGTCGGGGTCAGGACCAGCGCGCGCACGGCGTGGCGGGCCGGCGACATGCTGGTGTTCGCATGCGGCAGCAGGTTCTGGATGATCGGCAGCGAGAAACTCGCGGTCTTGCCGGTGCCGGTCTGGGCTGCGCCCATGACGTCGCGGCCCTGCAGCACCACGGGGATGGCCTGGGCCTGGATCGGGGTCGGGTGGACATAGCCCTGGTCCGACAGTGCGCGCTGGATCTCAGGCGCCAGACCGAAATCGGCGAAGCGCACGGTCGGCGCGCCGCCAGTATCATTGGTGGTCGATTCAGACATTTCTTCTTTCGGGCATTAACAATTGCCTCTACGCGGGCAGGACTGCCCTGGCATGGCCAACGCGGGAAACTCCGGGGGAATGCGCCTTCGCGGCTGCAGTGGCGGCATGGCTGCCTGGCAGGCCGACAAGGCACTGCGCTGACGTAGAGATACTAAACCGCGCTCAATTTACCTCAAATCCACCCCACTGTATATGAAATCATGCGTTTTCCTCGCCCGATTACCGAGGTTTTACGCACTTTTTCTTACATTCCCGGCCCGAGCCTCAGCGGCGCTGCCAGCCTCCGGCACGCGCCGCGCGCTCCGCTTCCGCATCCAGCGAGGCGCCGGCGATGCGCTGGTCGATCGCGTCGAGCACCGCGGCCGGCATGGCGCTGCCGGCCTGGCGGTAGGCGCCCTGTTCGGCCTTGTCCTCCTGCGCCAGCACCGGGATCCGCCATTCCCCGGCTTCGCGGCAGGCCAGGCCGGCGGTCGATCCCAGCTTGAAACTGCGGCAATACTGCCCGTCTTTCGCGGCGAAGCTGGCGCCCAGCCGGACGGCGCCGGACGGCGCATCCGCCGCCAGCCGGCGCGACAGCGCATCGGCCAGCTCGCCGCGGGCCACGAGGGCATCGCCCTGCCGTCCGAACGGCGCGCCGCCCTGTACCTGCTGCCAGCCCAGGGCGCCGGCCAGCACGCCGGCCACCAGGCAGGCCGCCATCCCGCCCCACTGGGTCCACGACCAGCGCGCCGGCAGGGGCCTGGCCCCCGCCGACGCCAGCGCGTCCACGCGCACGTGCGGCTGGACTTGCGGCGCGCGCGGCTGCAGGCGTTCCGGCACCGGTTCGTCGAGCACGCCGGCAAAGGCGGCGAAGACGTCGGTGCGCAGCGCGCGGTGGCGTTCCACCGCGGCGGCGACCTGCGGATCGTCGCGCATGGCGCGTTCGACCCGGGCCCGCAAGTCGGGCGCCAGTTCGCCGTCGGCATACGCCATCAGGGTTTCATCATCAAAGCTCATTTCGTGTTCCTTGCTCGGTCGGACAACAGTTCCTGCAGGGCTTCGCGGGCGCGCGCCAGCCGGCTGGTGAGGGTCCCGATGGGTATCTCCAGCACCTCCGCCGCTTCCTTGTACGGCAGGCCATCGACCAGCACCAGGCCGATGACCAGGCGGTGATCCTCGGACAGCAGGCTCATCGCCTTTTCGATCGCCAGCCGTTGCTGGTGCGCCGCCGCGAAGTCGTCGCCCACGTGCTCGCCCTCTTCTTCCGGCGCGAACAGCTGGTCGCGCCGCGATCGCGAACGCACTTCGTCGATCCATGCGTTCTTTACGATGCGGAACATCCAGCTGTCCAGGCGCGTGCCCGGCTGCCATTGCTCGCTGCGGGTCAGCGCGCGCTCGACGGCAATCTGCACCAGGTCGTCCGCATCTTCGCGGTGAAAAGTGATCGAACGTGCAAACCGGCGCAGGCGCGGCAGCAGGCCGGCGATGTCGTTTTCCAGGGTGTCGCTCATGGTCTTGATGGGATAACGCCTGGGAGAAGGATTTTCTTCCCTGTCCCATTCGTTTTATTGTTTACGTCAAACACATGCATATTATCATCCACCCATGAAACGTCTTTACACCCTGCTTCTTGCGCTGGCCCTCTGCGGCAGCGCCTCGGCGCAACTGCGCCTGCCGCCGATCGGGCTGCCGTCTTCCCTCGGCCAGCTCGACAACCTGCGCCGCCCGGTGCAGCAACTGAGCGACCGCCTCGACCTGCCTGACCTGCGCGCGCTGCGCCTCGACACCGTCGGCCGGCTGCTGCGCGAGCATCCGGACGTGCTCGAGGCCGATCCGCGCGGCGAACCGGTGGTGCGGGCGCAGATCCTGGCCTGGTCGCCGTCCGCCGCCGGCCTCGAGGCGGCGCGCGCGGCCGGCCTGAGCGTGCTGCGTGAAGAGCGCTTCGAGGAACTCGACCAGCGCCTGGTGGTGCTGGGGGTACCGGCCGGCGCCGCCACCGCCGCGCTGCTGGAACGCCTGCGCGCACTCGACCCGGAAGGGCATTACGACTTCAACCATGTGTATACAGGCAGCGGCGGCGTGCCGCCGGCGGAGGCGGCCGGGCAAGGCGCGCCGGCTGCAGCGGCCGGCGCCGGCGCGGTGAATGCCAGGGTCGGACTGGTCGACAGCGGCGTCGACGACAGCCACCCGGCGCTGCGCGGCGCGAAGGTCCGGTCCTGGGGCTGCGACGCGCCCCATCCGGACGCGCATGGCACCGCCGTCGCCGCACTGATGGTCGGACGCGACGGGCGTTTCCGCGGCGCCCTGCCCGGCGCCCAGCTGTATGCCGCCGACATCTATTGCGCGAACCCGGCGGGCGGCTCGGCCGCGCAGATCGCGGCGGCGCTCGGCTGGATGGCGCGCGAGCAGGTGGCCGTGATCAACCTGAGCCTGGTCGGCCCGCCCAACCAGGCGCTCGAACGCATGGTGGCGAGCATGGTTGGCCGCGGCTACCTGCTGGTCGCCGCGGTCGGCAACGACGGGCCGGCCGCGCCGCCGCTGTATCCGGCCAGCTATCCCGGCGTGGTCGGCGTCACCGCGGTCGACCGCCGCGGCCAGCCGCTGCCGGAAGCCGCGCGCGGGCCGCAGGTGCAGTTTGCGGCGCCGGGCAACAATATGGTCAGCGCCAGCCCCGGCGAGCCGCCCTACCGTCCGGTGCGCGGCACTTCCTTCGCCGCTCCCATCGTCGCCGGCCTGCTCGCGCCCGCGCTGGCGCGCCCGGACCGCGTGCGTGCGCGCGACGCCGTGGCCGCACTGGCGCGCCAGGCCGGCGACGGCACGACCGTCAGCAATACCCTCGGTTACGGCATCGTCGGCGCCGACCTGCGCATCGATCCATCGCGTTTCCGCTGAGCCGCAAAAAATTTTTAATTTTTTTTTCGAAGCAATGGAATAAACGGCTGAGCAGCGTCGTTTTCCTTACAACGGCGGCGGACAGTCCGCGCCAACTCAAGGAGAAACGACATGAACACCAAGACCAAGACCATCGCCCGCCACATCGCCCTGATCGCTGCCCTCGGCCTGACTGCCTCGGCCCACGCCCAGCTGCTCGGCGGCGGCCGACTCGGCGGTTCGCTGGGCGGCATGGTCGGCGGCGCCGGCCAGTTCGGCTCGATGGGCGTGCCGGTCACCCGCGTCGACTCGCTGGCCGAAACCCGCCGCGCCACCCGCGCCGCCGACACCGAGGCGCTGCGCCGCAACGCGTCGGTCGACGGCTCCGCATCCGGCCAGTCGGCCCTCAACGGCGCCGTCAACACCGCCGGCAGGAGCGTGTCCGGCGATGCCACCGGCGCCCTGTCCGGCAGCGCTTCCGGCGCCCTGGCGCAGACCCGTTCGGCGACTGCCGCCGCCGCCGCCCAGGGTACGGGTGCGGGTAGCGGCTCCAGCGCCGCCAGCCTGCCCGGCAAATCGATCGCCGGCGAGGCCACCGGCGCCCTGTCCGGCAGCGCTTCCGGCACCCTGGCGCAGGCCCGTTCGGCGACTGCCGGCGCCGCCGCCCAAGGTACGGGTGCGGGTAGCGGCTCCAGCGCCGCCAGCCTGCCCGGCAAATCGATCGCCGGCGATGCAACCGGCGCCCTGTCCGGCAGCGCATCCGGCGCCCTGACCCACGCCCGTTCGGCGACCGCCGGCGCGGCCGCCGATGGTACGGGTGCAGGTAATGCTAGCGGCTCCACCGGCGCCGGCCTCCCCGGCAAATCGATCGCCGGCGATGCGACCGGCACCCTGTCCGGCAGCGCATCCGGCGCCCTGACCCACGCCCGTTCGGCGACTGCCGGCGCCGGCACCGCTCCCGCCGCTCCCGCCGCACCGGCTGCCCAGACGGGTGCCACGAAACCGGCTGCCCCGACCGGCAAGCTGATCGCCGGCGGCAACGGCAGCATGGACGGTAACGGCGATGCGACGCTGGGCGGCACCGGACTGGGCGCCGGCAAGAGCGCCTCGACGCAAGCCCTGCGCGGCGTGAGCGCGCCGGCCGGCCAGGGCGCCAAAACCCAGGCTGCCGCGACCCGCGGCTACGGCGCGGCGAGCAGCGCGAACGCCAAGAGCACTGCCCACGCGACCCGCCAGGGCGCGGTCTCGGGCGCCAAGCAGGCGCGCGGCGCGGCGGACGGCACCGGCAAGGGTGCGGCCCAGGGCAGCGGCAGCGCGAGCGGCAACGGCAGCGCCAGCGGCAGCGCGAGCGGCAATGGCAACGGTGGGATCAGCGCCAGCCTGGCGCTCGGCGGCAACGCTTCGGCGAACGCCAGCGCCGGCAAGTAATCAGCGAACAAGCGGCAAGTGAGGGACCAGGCAGTGAATCGGCGAGCGCCGGCTCAGGAAGTGATGAGCCCGTGCTCGTCGAGTACGTCGTGCAGCAGCTCGAGGCGGATCATCGGGTTATCCAGCATCAGCATGTTCTGCTTCTGCTGGTTCGGCAGCGGCAGCAATTCGCACCAGCGGTTGGCGACCCAGCCGCAGTCGTCGAGGCGGAATGGCGGCTGCACCGGCCAGCGGCTCTGCGGCACGTCGTGCAGCGAGGACAGCACGCGGTCGAGGGCGTCGGCGGCGCCCTTCAGGTCGGAGGGAATGCGCACCGCATGGTCATCTTCGACCAGTTCGGCCTCGGCCATCCACAAGCCGTTGCTGCGGCGCTCGCTCCCTAACACCTGGAAGCGCGAACCGCCGCGGCACACCACCTGCAGCAGGCCCGGCGTCGAAGCGGTGGTGTCGTGCACCGAAGCCAGCGTGCCCGATTCCACGAAACGCTCCAGTCCTTCCGGCGTGCGCACCTCCTGCCCGTGCGTCAGCAGCACGACCCCGAAGGGCGCGTCTTCCGTCAGGCAATGGCTGATCATGTCGAGGTAGCGCACCTCGAAAATCTGCAGCGGCAACACGCCATCCGGGAACAGGACCGTGCTGAGCGGGAACAGCGGTAAAGAGATCGTGGCCATGCGCGCATGATGACAGATTCGCCGCGCGGGACGGAGCACGATTCAATCGTCCGGACCCTGCAGCGGCAAGTCGCGAATGGCGTCGAACAGGGCCACCAGGCGCCAGCGCAAACGGGCCCAGCCGGGATCTGGCTGCGGCAGTACCCGCACCAGCACGCTGGAGCCCGGCGCCACGTCGCAGGCGAAGGGATAATCGCCGGCCTGCTCGAAGGGCAGGCGCACCACATGCCCCGGCAGCACCAGCAGCTGGCCGAACACGTGCGGCGCCAGGTCGCGGTTTCTCAGCAGCAGCACGTCGCGCACGCCCAGCGTCAGGCGCACTTCGGCGGGCACCAGGGTCGGGCCGGCCTGGCCGCGCAACACCGCCGCGCCGTGCGGAAACTCCAGCAGGCGTTCGCGCGTCGGATAGTGGAGCGGCGCCAGCGCGGCCCACAGCAGCGCGGCGCACAGCAGCGCCGCCAGCGACCATTGGAGGCGGCGCAGCAGGCTGGCGGGCGGAGTGGGTTCGGAGGCGTGCATCGGCATGGTGGAATGGATGCCATAATTGTAGCCGGGGCAACAACAGCATGCCAATCCGGATACTGTTGTGCGCCTTTTAACACCGTGGACGGGTATGCTCTGGCCCACCACCACGCCCTTGCCGCGACAGCCTCCATGCCGCTTTCCGATCGTTCCGCGCCCTCCGCCCCGCCACGCAGCCCGGCTGCCGTGCCGCTGCTGCTGGCCGCGCTGGTTTTCCTGGCGTCGCTGATCGTGACCTATGTCGTGGCGGACAATGTCGAGCACACCGCGGAAAACGAACTCGAGGCCACCTTCAATTACCGCGCCCGCGACCTGTCCGCCGTGCTGGTGCGCCGCATGGCGGTCTACGAGCAGGTGCTGCAGGGTGCGCGCGGCTTCCTGCGCGGCTCGGTCGAGGTCAGCCAGCGCGACTTCGCCGACTATTATGCGGTCCTGAAACTGGACGAGAGCTTTCCCGGCATCCAGGCGCTGGGCATCGCCGCCATCGTCCCGCCGTCCCGGCTCGACGCCCACGTCGCCGCGATGCGGGCCGCCGGCTTCCGCGACTACCAGGTCAAGCCGCCCGGGCCGCGCGACATCTATACCTCGATCACCCACATCCAGCCCTTCGACGGCGCCAACCTGCGCGCCTTCGGCTACGACATGTTCAGCGAGCCGGTGCGGCGCGCGGCGATGGAGACGGCGCGCGATACCGGCGAGGCGGTCGCCACCGGCCGGGTCACGCTGGTGCAGGAAGGCGCGCGCGGCGTGCAGCCCGGCTTCCTGATGTACGTGCCGGTCTACCGCGCCGGCCTGCCGCGCGCCACGCTGGACCAGCGCCGCGCCGCAATCGCCGGCTGGGTCTACGCGCCCTTCCGCATGACCGACCTGATGCGCGGCCTGGGCGGCGAGCACGCGAGCGACCTCGATGTCGAGATCTACGACGGCCGCGAGGCGAACGAAGCGGCCCTGCTGTACCGCTCGCCCGGCGCACGGCCCACCGGGGCGCGCGCGATGTTCTCGCACACCGAGACGATCGACACCGCCGGCCGCACCTGGACCCTGTCGGTCCGCTCCGCGCCGCGGCTCGAGGCCACGCTCGACAAGCGCCCGACCGTCGCCATCGCGGTGACCGGGGTCGGCCTGGGCCTCCTGCTCAGCCTGGTGGTGTGGCTGCTGGCGACCGAGCGCCGCCGCGCCCTGCAGCTGGCGAGCGGGATGACGCTCGAACTGCGCGAATCGCACGACCGCATCGACGCCGAGCGCCGGCGCATCCGCCTGATCCTGCAGAACGCCTACGACGCCTTCCTGGCGGTCGGCCCGGACGGCCGCGTCACCGACTGGAACGCCCAGGCGTCCACACTGTTTGGCTGGACCGAGGAGGAAGCGCTCGGGCGCGAAGCCGCCGAACTGATCGCGGGTCCGCCGTGGCGCGAGCGCTGGCGCGCCCATTTCGAGGCCTTCACCACGCGCGGCGAATGCGCGCTGCTGGCCGGGCCGACCGAGCTGGTGCTGTCGGACCGCCACGGCCGCGCGTTCCCGGTCGAGATCGCGGTCACCGCCCTGCCCTCGGATCGCGGCTACGGCGCGATCGCCTTCGTGCGCGACATCCGGCCGCGCAAGGAAGCCGAAGAACGCGAGCGCCAGCGCCAGCAGCGCCTGACCGAAGCGCGCTCGGCGCTGCTGCGCTCGCAGAAGCTGGAAGCGGTGGGCCAGCTCACGGGCGGCGTCGCGCACGACTTCAACAACATCCTGCACATCATCAGCGCCAACGTGCAGCTCATGATGCGCAACGAGGAAAGCAGCCGCAAACGCCTGCTCAGCATCATGGACGCGGTGGAACGCGGCAAGAAGCTGGCCGCCCAGCTGCTGGCCTTCGCGCGCCGCCAGCCGCTGCACCCCAGCGTGGTCAACCTGGCGCAGCTGATCGAGCGCATGGACAGCCTGCTGCACCGCGCCGCCGGCGACGCCATCAGGATCGAATTCGCGATTCCCGCCGCACTGTGGAATACCCTGGTCGACCCGAACCAGCTCGAGAACGTGCTGCTCAACCTGGTGATCAATGCGCGCGACGCCATGAACAACGAGGGCCGCATCACGATCGCCCTCGAGAACGTCAGCGTCGACGAAGGCAGCGAGCTGGCCAACACCCATGTCCAGCCGGGCGAATACGTGAAGATCGCCGTCACCGACACCGGCAGCGGCATGCCGGCGGACGTGATGGAACGCGCCTTCGAACCCTTCTTCACCACCAAGCCGGAGGGCAAGGGCACCGGCCTCGGGCTGTCGATGGCGCACGGCTTCGTCAAGCAGAGCGGCGGCCATATCCGCCTGGCCAGCGTACCCGGCCAGGGCACCACGGTGAGCATCTTCCTGCCGCGCGCGCTGCAGGATACGCCGGACCCGCTGTACATCCCGACCCCGCATTGAAAGGAGACCCCGTGGCCCCGCCCCGGACCGTGCCCGCCGATGGCGGCTTCGACCACACCCTGGCCCTGCTGTCCGAAGGCTACCGCTTCCTGACGGGCCGCTTCGAGCGTTTCGGTTCCGACATCTTCACCACCCGCCTCATGCTGCGCAAGGCGCTGTGCGTGCGCGGCGAGGACGCGGCGCGCATGTTCTACCAGCCGGGCCGCTTCACGCGCCGGCACGCGCTGCCGCCCACCACCATGGCGCTGCTGCAGGACTACGGCAGCGTGATGGCGCTGGACGGCGACGCGCACCGCAAGCGCAAGGCGATGTTCATGTCGCTATTGGGACCGCTGGAGCGCCAGCGCCTGGTGGGGCTGGCGGCGGCGCAGTGGCGCGCGCAGTTCACGCGCTGGACGAATATGCCCTCGGTGGTCGTGCACCATGAAGCGGAGCTGGTGCTGTGCCGCGCGGTGTGCCAGTGGGCCGGGATCCCCATCGGCACCGACGAGGCGCGCGAGCGCGCGGCGGAGTTTTCGGCGATGATCGACGGCGCCGCATCAAGCGGGCCGCGTACCTGGAAGGCGCTGCTGCTGCGCCGCCGCACCGAACACTGGGCGCGCGCGCTGGTGGACGCCGTGCGCGGCGGGCAGGCCCAGGCGCCCTTCGACAGCGCGCTGAACGTGATCGCGCGCCATCGCGACGCCGACGGCCGGCCGATCGACCGCAAGCACGCGGCGGTGGAGCTGATCAACTTCCTGCGCCCGACCGTGGCGGTGGCGCGCTTCATCGCGTTCGCGGTGCTGGCCATGCACGAGCATCCGGCCTGCCGGGAGCGGATCGCGGCCGGCGACGATGCGTACCTGACGATGTTCGCCCAGGAGGTGCGGCGCTACTATCCCTTCCTGCCGGCGATCGGCGGGCGGGCCTTGCACGGTTTCGACTGGCATGGCATGCGCATCGAGAAAGGCACCTGGGTCCTGCTGGACCTGTACGGCACCGACATGCATCCGGCGATCTGGGGCGATCCCGGGGTGTTCCGTCCCGAGCGCTTCGAACGCTTCGAGAGCAGCGGCTTCGACCTGGTCCCGCAGGGCGGCGGCGACCACTACGCCGGGCACCGCTGTCCCGGCGAATCGGCGACGGTCGACCTGGTGAAATCGGCGGCGAAGCTGTTCGCCACCGAGATCGACTACGAAGTGCCGCCGCAGGACCTGTCGATCAGCCTGCGGCGCATTCCGACCCTGCCGGCCAGCGGCATGGCGATCGGAAAAGTCAGGATGAGGGCTTAGTTGCGGCTCAGTCGCGGATCAGGCGGCCCTGCTGCACGCGCACGTGCTCGCCGTTACGGAAGCGCGGCTGGCCCTGCTCGGTGATGGTGCGGTAGCCGCCTTTCGCCATCTTCACGCGCACGTCGGTGTAGGTCACGGATTTCATGTTGCGCTCGATGCGGTTGCCGGCATAGGCGCCGCCGACGGCGCCGGCGATGGTGGCCAGCGTACGGCCATTGCCGCTGCCGACCTGGTTGCCCAGCAGGCCGCCGACCACGGCGCCGCCACCGGCGCCCACGCCCGAGCCACTCTCTGCGGCGCGTTTGTAAGTATGGGTCGAGACCACGGTGCCGCAGTTCTGGCACTGCGCCGAGGCCCGCGAGTGATGGTCCGGCGCGGCCTGGGCGGCCAGCGGTGCGGCGCCGGCAGCGGCGAAGGCGGCAAGCAGGGCCAGGCGGGCGCCGAGTGCGGATACGTTTTTCATGATGTTCCCCTTAGGTGTTGTTGTCATAAACATGGACACAGGGTAACGAAAGCAAGCTGTTCGTGAAAGAGCGAAACCGTATCAAATGCAAGCGGTTGTAACGGCGCGCCATCCTGCTTGATGAACATGCAGCCCGGATTGACCGTGGATCGGCAGCCATCCTGTGCGCTACTGAACGGAAGCCCGGACCCGGAAGACTTATCCTCTGCCCATGGAAAAGCTCCCATTCGACGTCGGCGTGGCATTCGAGCGCATCGGGCAGGCGGTCGCACCCTGGCCCAAGGCGGCGCTGTTCCAGCTGGCCGAGGAAGGCTATACCACGGTATTCGAGCAGTTGCTGGCTTGCATCATCTCGATCCGCACCTATGACGAAGTGACGCTGCCGGTGTCGCGCAAGCTGTTCGCCCGGGCGCGCACGCCTGCGCAGGTGGCGCGCATGTCCTGGGAAGAGCTGGATCCCCTGATCAGCCCCAGCACCTTCCACGAGCGCAAGGCGAACCAGATCCTGGCCATCGCACGCGAAGTGGAAGAAAAATTCGGCGGCGCCCTCCCCGGCGACCGCGACGTCCTGCTGTCCTTCGCCGGGGTCGGCCCCAAGTGCGCGAACCTGGTGCTCGGGGTCGCCTGCGGCACGCCCGTCATCAGCGTCGACATCCACGTGCACCGGGTGACCGGGCGCTGGGGTTATGTGAAGGCATCGACGCCGGAAAAGACCCTGCTGGCGCTGGAAGCCAAGCTGCCGGAGCGCTACTGGATCGACATCAATCGCCTGCTGGTGCCGTTCGGGAAACACATCTGCACCGGCGCCCGGCCGCGCTGCTCGACCTGCCCGGTGCTCGACATGTGCCAGCAAGTGGGTGTGACCGAGCATCGATAGCTCAGCCAGTTGCATCCGGTAGCGCCGGGGCCCTTGCTGCCTGGTGCGCCTGCACCACCTTGAGCGTATCCATCGACTGGCGGAACGCGGCGATACGCCCGTTCCTGATGGTAAAGACATGCACCCAGTCGCTGTCGAAGGGCACGCCGTTGGCCTTGACGGTCCAGGTGTGGTGGCCCAGCACGACCACGCGCTCGGCATCGCCGAAAAACTCCTGCGGTTCGAAGGAACGCAGTTGCTGCGCCTGGGCCACCAAGCCGAAGAATTCGACGACCTCGCCGCGCCCATGCCGCTTGCCGGAAAACATCAGTCCGCTCATCTCGGGAATATCCCATTCGATGTCGTCCGCCATGTACGACAGCAGGCGCTCTTTTTCGCCCTTGATGTAGGCGTCGTAGAACTGTTTCACCAGTTCGATATTCTGCTGGGTTCCCATTGCCGCTCCCTTCATGCCGACGAGACCGCGATACCAGCCATACGGTGCTGCAGAAAAGGGAAAAACGCAAGGAGGCCGGCAGGCGGGCGTGGCGTGGCGCCGACGCTACGAGCGGCCCGCCTCGTTCACTTCAGCGCCGCGCAGGATTGCGCATCCTGGTCCCTGGCTGCGCCGCCCACGACCTGAATGTTGGCGAAAGCGGCGGCGAAGGGGCCGGTGCTGGCGACGCTGAACGGGGTGTCGACGTGCGCCAGGTCGGCTCCGCGCGCGACGAAGCAGGCCAGCGGAATCTTGACGGTCTGCTTGCCCTTGCCCGCCAGGCCGGCAAACAGCGCGCCGGCGTCGACCGCACCGCCGCCCACCGACAGCGTGACGCCGCCGGCCGGCGCGGCGGTGACGATGGTTTCGAACTGCAGCGCGCCGTCGGTGGCGGCGAAGGACGGCAGCGCAAGCGCCCTGGCGCCGTGCGCCTCGAGGCGGGCGGCCCCGCTCCAGGTCACCAGCTTGCCGTCCTGCTGGGTGTTGACCTGGGTCGACTCGACCTTCACGCCCGGCAGCCGGACCACGCGGTTCAGGTCGGCGCCGAGCGCCTCGCGCTGCGCGCCGCTGACGACGTACAGCGGCCAGGTGGCGCGGTCGGCCTGGTCGAACACCGGCCAGGACGTGGTCACGCCGCAGCCGCCGGCCGCGAAGGCCGCATCCAGCCTGCCGACCTTCGACGGGCGTCCGTACTGCAGGCCGTAGCCGGTGGCGAACAGGGGCGCGTAGTCCTTGTCGCCCCGGTTGAGCGGCGTCTGGCAGGCCGACTTCGGCCACGAGAACGACAGCGTGCCGCTGAAGCCGGCATGGTCATTGAACAGCACGTCCGCCACACCCTTGCCCTCGGTGCCCGGCAGCCAGGCCATGACGAAACTGTCGGACAGGTTCATCAGGTCGTTGACATACAGCGGACGCCCGGCCACCAGCACCGTGACCACCGGCTTGCCCTTGCCCGCCACGCGTTCGAGCACGGCCAGGTCTTCCGGATAGCGGCCGCTGTGGCGCAGGGTGCCGGACGGGCCGATGTCGCCGGCGCCTTCGGCATACGGCGTCTCGCCGATCACCGCCACCACCGCGTCGAAGGCGGCGACATCGACGCCGGCGCCATCGAGGCTATACGCAACGTTGGCGGCGCCGGCCTGCGCGGCGATGCCGGCCAGGATCGTGTCGCCGTTCGGGAAGTCGGCGTTGCTGTTGTCGGTGCCCTGCCAGGTCAGGCTCCAGCCGCCGGTCTGGTTCGGCATGCTGTCGGCGCTCTTGCCGACCACCAGGATGCGCTTGCCGCGCCGGAGCGGCAGCGCGCCGCCGTCGTTCTTCAGCAGCACCAGCGATTCGCGTACCGCCTGGCGCGCCAGCGCGCGCGCCTGCAGCGCTTCCTGCTTGCCGGCGTAGCGGTTGTCGGACGGCTTCTTCAGGCCGGCGCGCAGCTTCACGCGCAGGATCCGGCTGACGGCGTCGTCGATGCGCGCCATCGGGATTTCTCCGCGCTCGACCTGCTTGATGGTGTTGGCGATGAAGGCCTTCCAGTCGTCCGGCACCATCACCATGTCGATGCCGGCGTTGATCGCGGCCGCGCAACTGTCGTTGCGGCAGCCGGGCACCTGGCCGATGCCGTTCCAGTCGGAGACGACGAAGCCGTCGAAGCCCATCTTCGTCTTCAGCACGCCGGTCAGCAGCGCGCGCGAGCCGTGCAGCTTGCCGTAGTCGACGCCGCTCCCGACGTCGTTCCAGCTGTTGAACGAGGCCATCACGGTCTGCGCTCCGGCCGCCAGCGCGCTGTAGTAGCCGGCGCCGTGGATGTTGATCATCTGCGCGGTGGTGGCTTTGGTGACGCCCTGGTCCTTGCCCTCCTCGGTGCCGCCGTCGCCCATGAAGTGCTTGGCGGTGGCGACCACGTTGGCGTCCGAACGGAAGCTGCCCTGCAGGCCGCGCACGTAGGCGTCGCCGTAGGCGCTCACCAGCGCCGGCTCCTCCGAAAAGCTTTCGTAGGTGCGGCCCCAGCGGTCGTCGCGCACGACCGCCAGGGTCGGCGCGAATACCCAGTCGATGCCGGTCGCGCGCACCGCCTGCCCGACCGCGGCGCCGATGCGCCCGACCAGCCTGGCGTCGTGGGCCGCGCCCAGGCCGATATTGTGGGGGAACAGCGTGGCGCCGAACACGTTGCTGTTGCCGTGGATCGCATCGATGCCCCAGATGACCGGCACCTTCGTCACCATGTCGGTGCTCATCGACGCTTCGTAATAGGCGTCGGCCAGGGCGACCCATTTGGCGGCGCTGGCATGCTTGTCGTTGTCCGGCCAGCTGCCGCCGCCATTCAGCACCGAACCGAGGTAGTACTGGCGCACCTGCTCCGGCGTCACGCTCTTGATCTCGGCCTGGGTCATCTGGCCGACCTTCTGCGCCAGCGTCATGCCGGCCACGATCCTGGCGATCTTCGCTTCGAGCGCGGGGTCGGGGCGGATCGCGCTGCGGACCTGGGGCCAGTCGGCCAGCGGCGCCGGCGCAGCGGGGGCGGCGACGGATCCGGCGCCCAGCAGCACGGCGGCCGCGATGAGATAGTTTTTCTTATGCATGGTGATTGTCCCCGGTGTTGACGGTATGCCTCAGCGTTCCTGCTTCAGGAATGCGCGATACCATTTTCCGCTGCCCTTCAGGCGCCGCTGCTGGGTCTCGAAATCGACGTGCGTCAGGCCGAAGCGGCGCGTGTAGCCCTCGGCCCATTCGAAATTATCGAGCAGGCTCCAGGCGAAGTAACCCTTGACCCGGCTGCCGCGGGCGATGGTGTCGCGCACGGCGTCCAGGTGGCGGATCAGGTAATCGCGCCGCTCGCGGTCGTCGATCTCGCCGTCCGCGCCCACCACATCGTCCCAGGTCGAGCCGTTCTCGGTGATGTAGATCGGCGCCGGATCGTAATCGGCCTCGATGCGCCGGACCAGGGTACCCAGGCCTTCCGGCGACACTTCCCAGCCGAAGGCGGTGCGCGCCACGTCCTCGCGCGCCACCACGCGCGCCTCGAGCGGCGCGGCGCCGGGAGCGTGCGCGATGAGTTCGGGGAAGTAGTAGTTCAGGCCGAGGAAATCGGTCGGCGCGGCGATCGCTTCGAGGTCGCCGGCCAGCACCACCGGCGCATCGGCGGCGCAGCGTTCGAGGATGTCGGCCGGATAGCCGCGTCCGTGCAGCGGATCGAGGAACCAGCGGTTGCGCAGGCCGTCGTGGCGCACGCAGGCGGCGACGTCTTCCGGCCGCGCCGATGCGGGCGACAGCGGATGCAGGCTGAGCGCGATGCCGGCCTGCGCATCGGCGACGTTGGCGCGGATCGCCGGCAGCGCCAGCCCGTGCGACAGCAGCACGTGGTGCGACACCTGCAGCGCGGTGCGGAAGTCGCGGATGCCGGGCGCGTGGATGCCTTCGAAATGGCCGTGGATGGCGGTGCACCACGGCTCGTTGTGGGTGATCCAGTGCTTGACGCGGTCGCCCAGGTGGGCGCTCATGACGTGCGCGAATTCGGCGAAGGCATGCGCGGTGTCGCGCGCGTTCCAGCCGCCCTGCTCCTGCAGGTACTGCGGCAGGTCCCAGTGGTACAGGGTCAGCCAGGGCTGCAGGCCGCGTTCCAGCATGCCGTCGACCAGGCGCGAGTAGAACGCCAGTCCCTCCGGATTGGGCCGGCTGCCTTTACCGCTGAAGATGCGCGGCCAGGCCACCGAAAAGCGGTAGGCGTTCAGGCCGAGGTCGCGCCCGATGTCGAGGTCTTCGGGCCAGCGGTGGTAGTGATCGCAGGCGCGCGCGCCGCTCGAGCCGTCGCGGATCGCGCCGGGCCGTTCGCAGAAGCGGTCCCAGATCGACGCGACCCGTCCCCCCTGTTGCGCGCCGCCTTCGATCTGGTACGACGAGGTCGAGCAGCCCCACACGAAGTCGCTCGCAAAATCGGTGCGCGCGATGACGGGCGGCGCGCTGTCGTGGATGTTTGTTGTCATGTGTTCGTGATCGTGCCAACTGCCGCGGTGGCGCTGGCGCCCACGCATGGAAAGGTTTCCAAGTGTAGCAAAGAAATGCCGCGTGCGCGCATCCTCGGGAAATTTTTGGCGTCAGGCGGCGCGCCGCGTGGCCACCGGCGCGTCGGCCAGCGATGCGCGCGCGGTCAGGCTGATCGGGAAGTCCCGGGTTTCCGGGCGTGCGCCGCCGTAGCAGCGGTTGAGCAAGGCGTTCAAGCCGCTCAGGGTCACGTCGCGCCACGGGATGTGGACCGTCGTAAGGCGCGGCGCCGAAAACTCCGCGCTCGGCGTATCGTCGTAGCCGAGCACCGACACCTGGCCCGGCACGGCGATGCCGGCCTGCTGGAAATACGACAGCGCGCCCACCGCCATTTCGTCGTTGGCGCAGAACAGCGCGGTGAAGCGCCGCGTCGACGCCACCAGCTCGGCCGCCGCCGCCCACCCTCCTTCGGGCGAGAAGTCGCTGGCCGCGATCCACAGCGCGCCGGTATCGATGCCGGCATGCGCCAGTTCGCCGAGGAAGCCATTGATCCGCTCGACGTTGTCGGGCGAGGTGGCCGGGCCCGCGATCACGGCGATCTCGCGGTGGCCCCGTTCGAGCAGGGTGCGTGCGGCCAGCACACCGCCGGCGCGGTGGTCGGGGGCGAAGCACTGGCCGGACAGCCCTTCGGAACTGTGGTTCAGCAGCACCACGCGCGACTGCTTCGGACCCAGCGCGGCGATGTCTTCGTCGCTCAGGTCGTTGCTCATCGCCAGCAGGCCATCGCAGCCGCGCTCGATCAGGAACTCGATGCCCTCGATGGCCTGGCGCCGGGCATCGCCCGAACCGGTCCCGAACGCGACCACCATGTGCAGGCCGGCGGCGCGCAGTTCGGTATCGATCAGCTGCAGGATCGGCGTGTAGAAGGTGCCCTTCAGGATCGGGATATACACGCCGATCATGCGCGAGGAACCCGACAGCAGGGCGCGGGCCGCGTGCGAGGGCCTGAAGTCGAGCTCCTCGATGGCCTTCTTCACGCGCTCGAGCGTGGCCGGCGAGACCGAGCCCTTGCCGCTCACGACGCGCGAGGCGGTGCCCAGTCCCACTCCCGCCAGGCGGGCTACGTCCTTGATAGTTGCCACGGCATCCTTCGCTTGTGGTTCAGATATTGGTAAAAGCATACTGCATTTATAGCGCCCGGACTACCCAGGCCAGTCGGCGCAAAAAAACATCGCCACTGCCGTGCCGGAATGATATATTTCAAAAGAGATGGAAACGATTCCAGGCTCATATAAAAACAGCGAACGGAGACCCTGTGCACACCCCTACCCGACTCATCATCGCCGGCCTCTGCGCGCTGGCCGCCTGCCAGTCCATGGCCGCCGCCCCCATGCCGGCGGGCGGCAAGCCGGCCGGCTACAAGCTGGTGTGGGCCGACGAATTCGACAAGCCCGGCCTGCCCGACCCGCGCAAGTGGGACTACGACGTCAGCATGAACAAGACCGGCTGGGCCAACGAGGAACTGCAGTACTACGCGAAGGGGCGGCTGGAAAACACGCGCGTGGCGGACGGCAAGCTGCTGATCACGGCGCGCAAGGAAAAGCTCGCCGGTGCGGCCGACTTCGGCGGCCAGGCGTATACCTCGGGACGCCTGTACACGCGCGGGAAGTTCGAATTCACCTACGGCTACGTCGAAGTGCGCGCCAAGCTGCCGTGCGGCCTGGGGACCTGGCCCGCCATCTGGATGCTGGGCACCGGCGAAGGCTGGCCTGAACAGGGCGAGATCGACATCATGGAACACAGCGGCATGAAGAAGGGCGAAGTGCTCGCCAGCCTGCACACGGGCGCCTTCAACTGGCCGAACAATACCCAGATCACCGCGCCGACGCGCGTCGAGACGGTCTGCGACACCTTCCACAACTACCAGCTGACCTGGGACGCCGACCGCATCCTGATCGGCGTCGACGGCAGGAACTACCTGCAGTTCGCCAATCCGAAGGACGGCGACCACCACAAATGGCCGTTCAGCGATCCGCAATACCTGATCCTGAACCTGGCCATCGGCGGCATGATGGGCGGCCCGGTGGACGACAGGATCTTCCCGGTCACGATGGAAGTCGACTACGTCCGCGTCTACCGCCGCTGAGCGCCCGCCATGAGCACCTTGCCGAAACTGACCGTCCTCGCCGGACTGCTGCTGGCCGCCGGCCTGCATGCCGCCGAGCCGGCCGCACCGCTTGCGCCCGCCGCCAGCGCGCGCGTCCAGAAGCTGCTGTCGCAGATGTCGCGCGCCGACAAGATGGCCGTCATCCGCGGCGCCCAGGAACCGGCGCAGGCCACCCTGGGCCAGGCCGGCTGGACCGCCGGCGTGCCGCGCCTGGGGATCCCGGACCTGCGCTTTGCCGATGGCCCGCCCGGCGTGCTGGTGCGCCACGCCTCGACCGGCATGCCCGCCACCCTCTCGATGGCGGCGACCTTCAGCCCCGCCGATGCGGAGCAGACCGGCGCGATCATCGGGCGCGACGCACGCGCGCTGGGCGTGGACGTGATCCTGCAGCCCTACCTCAACATCTACCGCGATCCGACCTTCGAGCGCGCCTACAACACCTTCGGCGAAGATCCCGTCCTGACGGGAACGCTGGGCGCGCGCTTCGTGCGCGGCGCGCAGGCGCAGAACGTGATGGCCCAGGCCAAGCACTTCATCGCCTACGAGGGCGCGGCCGACGTGCAGGTGGACGGCCAGGCGCTGCGCGAGATCTACGCGGCGCCCTTCCGCGACGCCGCCCGGGCCGGCGTGGCCTCGATCATGTGCTCGTACAACAAGGTCAACGGCCTGCACGCCTGTGGCAATGCGTCGGTCCTGAACGAGGTGCTGCGCAGGGAGTCTGGCTTCCGCGGCTTCGTCACCTCGGACTGGGGCGCGACCCATGGCGCCGAGTTCATCGTCAGCGGCCTGGATATGGAGCAGCCGGGCATCGGCCCCGACGCGTTCTTCGCCATCGAGAAGGAAGCCGCGGCGCCCGCCATGACGGCCGAAGACAAGGCCGACCTGCTGGAAACGCTGGCGGCCGGCGTGCCCGAGGAACACCGGTACGTCACCGCGCCGCCCGCCGCCGGGCCGGTGCCCGAGCCGGCGGGCGTGTCGAAAAACCTGGCCGCGGCCTTCGCCAAAGGCAGCGTCACCGACGCCGACCTCGATCGCGCCGCCAGCCGCGTGCTGGCGCAAATGGAAGCCTTCGGCTGGCTCGACCGGGCGCCGAACCATGCCGTCCACGAGCAGGCGGTCGAGGACAACGCCAAGGCCATCCAGCGCCTGGCCGAACGCGGCGCGGTTTTGCTGAAGAACGACGGCGTGCTGCCGCTCAAGCCGGCGGACCTCGATTCGCTGGCCCTGATCGGCCCCGGCGCCCAGCAGACCTTCGCCATCGTCGCCGGCGAAGAGCAATCCTTCGGCCGCGCCGAGCGCCAGGTCGGCGCCTGGCACGCCTTGCGCAGCATGGGCGCCGGCGCCGGCCTGCGCCTGGCCGTGGCCGACGACATGACCGGCGCGCCGATCCCGCAACAGGCCTTCAGCGGCCTGGTTCGCATCGAAGGCGGCGCGCGCACGGCGGCGGCCGACATCGACCACACGCTGCGCTCGGGTAAAGCGCTGCCGGCCGGCGCCAGCGCCAGGTGGGAGGGCACGCTCAACGTGGACGCCGGCGGCGACTACGACATCGACCTGCAGCTGCTCGGCGCCACCGGCAGGTTTTCGATCGACGGCCGCAAGGTCGGCAATATGGGCTGGTGGGGCGGCCATGGCGACATCGTGTTCGCCAACCGCGACAACGTGGTGCCGACCACCGATGGACTGGACAACGTGCGCCGCCTCGTCAGGCTGGGTCCCGGCGTGCACCGGATCGAAGTCGAAGCGACCGCCGACAGCAGCGGCGCACCGGTGCAGGTACGCCTGGCCTGGGTGACGCCGCAGATGAAGAAGGCGGCCTTCGACGCTGCGGTCGATGCCGCGCGCCACTCCCGCACCGCCGTGGTCTTCGCATGGAGCCGCAACCGCCCGTCCTTCGGCCTGCCGGGCGAGCAGGACCGCCTGATCGAGGCGGTGGCCGCGGTCAATCCGAATACGGTGGTGGTGCTGAATACCGGCCAGGCCGTGGCCATGCCCTGGCTGGGCAAGGTGCGCGCGGTGCTCGAGATGTGGTACACGGGCGACGAAGGTGGCTGGGCCGCGGCCAGGCTGCTGACGGGCCGCGCCAACCCGGCCGGGCGCCTGCCGATCACCTGGCCGCGCCATCTTGCGGACGGACCGGCGAACGACCCCGCGCATCCCGAGCGCTCCTCGAAGGGCGTGGCCGGCAAGACCGTCTACGGCGAAGGCATCTACGTCGGCTACCGCTGGTACGACCACCGGCGCATCGCGCCGCTGTTCCCGTTCGGCTTCGGCCTGTCGTACACCAGCTTCCGCTACTCCGGCCTGAAGCTGGCCCGCGCGGCGGATGGCGGCCTCGATGCGAGCGTGCTGGTGAAGAATACCGGCCAGCGCGACGGCGATGAAGTGGTGCAGGTCTACCTGGGCGCGCCGCGCCCGGCGCCCGCGGGCGAGGCCTTTGCGGAACGCGCCCTCGCCTCCTTCGACCGCATCACGCTCGCCGCCGGAGAACAGCGCCGCGTGCAGTTGCACATTCCACCCGAGCGCCTGCGCTACTGGTCTAACCGCGACCAGTCCTGGCACGATGCGATCGATGGCCGTACCGTGTATATCGGCCGCTCCTCGCGCGACCTGCCACTCTCGACCAGGATCAGCCATGAACATTAATACGGAATACGACGCCATCGTCATCGGCAGCGGCATCAGCGGCGGATGGGCGGCCAAGGAGCTGTGCGAAAAAGGCCTGAAGACCCTGGTGCTGGAACGCGGGCGCGACGTGAAGCATGTCGCCGACTATCCGACCATGAGCAACCCGTCCTGGGACTTCAAGCTGCGCGGCGACATCAGCCGCAAGGAGCGCGAAGACAACCCGCTCATCTCGAAGGCCGCCGGCTACGACGCCACCACCGCCCACTTCTTCGTGAAGGATGCGGACCATCCCTACATCCAGGAGAAGCCCTTCGAGTGGATCCGCGGCTACCAGGTCGGCGGCAAATCGCTCACCTGGGGGCGCGCCTGCGGGCGCTGGGCCGACAGCGACTTCACGGCGCCGGAGCGCGACGGCTACGGCATGGCCTGGCCTATATCCTATGCCGACATCGCGCCGTGGTACAGCCACGTCGAGAAGTTCGTCGGCATCAGCGGCAGCAAGGAAGGCATCGACAGCATGCCGGACGGCGAATTCCTGCCGCCGTACGAACTCAATTGCGTCGAACAGCACCTGCGCAGCGTGATTGCCGAAAAATTCGGCCGCCATTACGTGCCCGGCCGCTGGGCCCACCTGACCGAACCGCAGCCGGTGCATCTCGAGCAGGGCCGCGGGCAATGCCAGAACCGCAACCTGTGCATGCGCGGCTGCCCCTTCGGCGGCTACTTCAGTTCCAACAGCGGCACCCTGCCCGCGGCCGCCCGCACCGGCAATCTCACCGTCCGGCCGCACTCGGTGGTCCATTCGATCCTCTACGACGACAAGCAAGGCCGGGCCAGCGGCGTCAAGGTGATCGACGCGCAGAGCAAGGAAATCCACGTGTTCAGGGCGAAGATCATCTTCGTCAACGCCTCGGCCCTGAACACCAACCTGATCCTGCTGAATTCGAAGTCCGCACGCTTCCCGAACGGACTGGGGAACGACAGCGGCCTGCTCGGCAAGTACATCGGCTTCCAGAATTACCGGGCCGGCATGAGCGGCGAGATCGACGGTTTCGAAGACCAGTACTACGAAGTGCGCAAGCCGTCCGAATGCATCATCCCGAACTTCCGCAACGTGCACCGCAAGGACAGCGATTTCGTCGGCGGCTACGTGATCTTTTCCGGCGCCAGCCGCCAGGGCTGGGGCGATCGCGACATCGATCCGGGCGTCGGCCCCGAATTCAAGAAGGCGGTCAGCCAGCCCGGCAAGTGGACGGCCTATATGTACATGCAGGGCGAGACGATCCCGAAGGCCAGCAACCATGTGCGCCTGAGCCCCGACAAGACCGACCAGTGGGGCATTCCGCTCTTGATTACCTCGGTCGGCTACGACGACAACGACGACCGGATGGTCAAGGACTTCCTCACCGAGGGCCGCAGGATGATGGAGGCTGCGGGCTTCAGGAACATCCAGGCCACCGACAACCACCAGGCGCCGGGGCTGGACATCCACGAAATGGGCGGAGTACGCATGGGCAGGGATCCGAAGACCTCGCTGCTCAACGAACACAACCAGCTGCACCTGTGCCCGAACGTGTACGTGACCGACGGCGCATGCATGACCAGCACCGGCAACCAGAGCCCGTCGATCCTCTACATGGCGCTGACCGCGCGCGCCGTCGACCATGCGGTGAAAGGAGTGCGCCATGCAGCGTCGTGAACTGCTCAAGCTGATCGCCGCCGCCACCGGCTGCGCACTGGTCGGTGCGGAAGGAGCAATCGCCGCGCCGGCCGCGCGCGCGCCGTTCCCGGCACACGACCGCGCCATGCTCGACGAGATCGCCGAGACCATCATCCCGCGCACCGACACGCCCGGCGCCAGGGATGCCGCCGTCAGCGCCTTCATCGTGCGCTACGCGCTGGCCTGCTATGACCCGGCGCAGCTGCGCATCCTGCAGCAAGGCATCGGCACCCTCGATGGCCTGATGCGCGCGAAGAGCGGCGTCGGCTTCCTGCATGCCTCGAAGGCGCAGCGGCAGGCGCTGCTGACCGACATCGACCTGCAGGCGCGCAGGCAGGCGAAGGATACGAGCCAGCCGGCGCCCCATTACTTCACCCTGATGAAGCAACTGACCCTGCTCGGCTTCTTCACATCAAGACCCGGCAGCACGCGGGTGCTGCGCTACCGGCCGGTTCCCGGCAAATACAGGGGCTGCGTGCCCTACAGGAAGGGAGAAACCTCATGGGCATGACGATTCCACGCGCGCTGGCGCTGCTGGCGCTTGCGCCGCTTGCGGCGTCCGCCGCCACGCCGCTCCAGGACTACCTCGGCCGCTGGGACGTCACCTTGCAGACGCCCGAGCGCGCCTGGTCTTCCTGGCTCGAAGTCCGCGAAGAGCACGGCCAGCCGCGCGTGCGCATGGTGGGCCGCTGGGGACACGCCCGCTGGCTGCCGCAGGCTTCCATCGCCGATGGCCATTTGCGCTTCGTCTCGCCGGCGGAAGAAGAAGGACGCAAGGACAGCGACATGGTCTTCGACGGGGTGCGCGCCGGCGAGGAACTGCAGGGCACGACCACGGGGCCGGACGGCGCCACCTGGACCTGGCGCGCGACCCGTGCCCCGGCTCTGCCGGCAACCAGGCAGCCGCAATGGGGTGCGCCGGTCAGGCTGTTCGACGGCAAGGACCTGGGCGCATGGACGCCGCTCGACGCCGCCGCCGCCAAGCAGTGGCGGGTCGCCGACGGCATCCTGGTCAGCCCGGGAGGCGGCACCGACCTGCGCACCATTGCCAAATTCGGCGACTTCAAGCTGCACCTGGAATTCAAAGCTGATCCAGGTGCGAACAGCGGGGTCTACCTGCGCGGGCGCTACGAACTGCAGGTCGAGAACGACCGCGAGCCCGAGGCGCCGAACATGCGCACCGCCGGCATCTACGGCTTCCTCGCGCCGACGCCCGCCGCGCCGCGCACGCCGGGCGTGTGGCAGAGCTACGACGTGACGCTCACCGGGCGCTACGTGACCGTCAGGTTGAACGGCAAGACCGTCATCGACCACCAGGAAATCCCGGGCATCACCGGCGGTGCGCTCGACAGCCGCGAGGGCGAGGATGGGCCGCTGGTCCTGCAGGGCAGCGAAGACGGCCAGGTCCAGTACCGGAATATCGTCATCACGCCGGCGTTGAAACGCCAATGACATCCGGTACACGGCGGCGTTTCCTGCGCGCGGGCGCGGCCGCGGCGGCGGCAGGCCTGGCCAATTCTGCCCTCCCCGCCAGCATCGCGCGCGCGCTCGCGATCCCGGCCGCACGCGTGACCGGGACCATCGCGGACGTCGAGCACGTGGTCATCCTGATGCAGGAGAACCGCTCCTTCGATCACTACTTCGGCACGCTGGCCGGGGTGCGCGGCTTCGGCGATCCGCGCCCGATCACGCTAAGGAACGGCAAACCGGTGTGGTACCAGCCCAGCGACGGCGACGGCCATGTGCTGCCCTTCGCCCTGCGCGGCGGCGGCGACGCCGAGAACCGTGCGCAATGCGTCGAGACCGACCTGCCGCATGCCTGGAAGGGCAGCCAGCGGACCTGGGCCTTCCACGATGCCTGGGTCCACAAGAAGCAGCACAGCTCCATGGGTTACCTGACCCGCCAGGACATCCCCTTCTATTACGCGCTGGCCGACGCCTTCACCATCGGCGACGCCTACCACGCCTCGCTGTTCGGGCCCACCAATCCGAACCGGATGTTCCTGTTCACCGGCACCAACGGCCTGTCGGTGAACCAGGACGGCTTCCACGCGCTGGAAAACGTGGACGACCTGAACTACCTATCGCCGATGGCGCGTGACCAGGCCGGCTGGGTCTCGCCCTACACCTGGACCACCTATGCCGAGCGTCTCTCCGCCCAGAATGTCAGCTGGAAGGTCTACCAGGAATACGACAACTACGGCTGCAACGCGCTGGCCTACTTTCCGCAGTTCCGCAATCTCGACCTGGACGACCCGGCCCAGCGCGAGCGCTACCGCCGTGCGCGCGCCTATGCGGGAGAAACCGGCGCGCTCGACGCCGCCGGCCTGCCCCTGAACAGCAATCCGCCCGACGCCCAGGCGCTGGTCGACCGGATCGCCCGCGACGTGCAAAGCGGCGAGCTGCCGGCCGTGTCGTGGATCGTGTCGCCGACGAAGTTCTGCGAGCATCCCGATACCAATCCGCCCGGCTACGGCGAATCGCTGGTCGCGCGCGTGCTGGACGCGCTCACCGCGAATCCGGCCGTGTGGGCCAGGACGGCCCTGATCATCTGCTACGACGAGGAAGGCGGCTTTTTCGATCACGTGCCGCCGCCGGTGCCGCCCGCCTCGCGCAGCGAAGGCTATAGCGGCGTCTCGACCGCCGGCGAGATCAGCGGCGGCGAACCGCTCGGACTCGGCGCGCGCGTGCCGCTGCTGCTGGTGTCGCCGTGGACGCGCGGCGGCTGGGTATGCTCCGAAGTGTTCGACCATACCTCGATCCTGCGCTTCCTCGAGCGGCGCTTCGGCGTCGCCGAGCCGAACATCTCGGCGTGGCGCCGCGCCGTCTGCGGCGACCTGACATCGATGTTCGACTTCGCCAATCCGGACCCGGCGCCTCCGGGCGGCCTGTCCGCCGCCGGCCACCGCGGCTGGCTCGACCGCGCCGACCTCCTCTGCCGCAACCGCAAGGCGGTGCCGCTGCCGCTCGCGCAAAGCCTGCCGGCCCAGGAAGGCGCCGCCAACGGCAAGGGCACGCGTCCCGCGCGTCCCCTGCCCTACCGGCTGGCGGCCGATGGCGTGTGCGAGGCCGACAGCTTCAGGGTCCGCTTCGCCAACAGCGGCAAGGCGGGCGCCGCGTTCACCGTCTATTCGCTGCGCCATAACGGCGGCCCCTGGTACTACACGCTGCCGCCGGGGGACAGCTTTACCGAAGCCTGGGCCCTGCGCGGATTCCAGGACCGGCAATACGACCTGCGCGTGTACGGGCCGAACGGCTTCCTGCGCGTGTTCCGCGGCGGCGCGGACGGGCGCGCCGAAGCCGGCGCGGAAGTCGCACCGGCGCGCAAGGTGCTGGCGCTGCGGCTGGAAAACCGCTTCGACCGCGCCTGCGCCTTCCGCATCCGCGACCGCGCCTACGGTGCTGGGGAAACCGCCATGACGCTCGTGGCCGGCGAACAAATCACGCTGCCCTGGCCCACCGCCGCCAGCCATGGCTGGTACGACCTGGAGATCACGGTCGACCGTGACCCGGTATTTTCCAGGCGCCTGTGCGGCCATCTCGAGGACGGGCAGCCGAGCCGCAGCGATCCGGCGTTCGGGGCCGCGCGCGAACAGGCGGTCTGACATGAGAAGCGAGAGAACACGAATGATGCGCATGTTGAAAGCCGGCCTGCTGGCGGGCGCGCTGGCGATGCTGGCGCCGGCCCAGGCCTTCGAGACGGTCAGGCTGCCGATTCCCAGCCCGTCGATGCACATGGCGCCGAACGGCACGGTGATCCTGCCCGACGCCTACCGCAAGGGCGACAGCCGGTTCCCGACGCTCTACCTGCTGCACGGCTGGGCGGGCAACGACACCGACTGGGCGTCGAAGACCGATATCGGCGCGCTGGCCGATGCCCATGGCCTGATCGTCGTCATGCCCGATGGCGGCTACGACAAATGGTATGTGGACAGCCCGGTGCGGCCCGGGGACAGGTACGAGACTTACGTGGGCGAGGAAGTCGTGCGCTTCGTCGACGCGCGCTTCCGCACCCTCGCGCACAGGAAGGCGCGCGCCATCACGGGCCTGAGCATGGGCGGCTTCGGCGCACTGCACATCGCCCTCGGCCATCCCGCCACCTTCGGCGCCGCCGGCAGCATCAGCGGCGGTGTCGATCCGCGCCCTTTCGCGGACAAGTGGAACCTCGCGGGCGCGTTCGGCGACCCGGTGGCGAACGGCGCCTATTGGGACGAGCAGGCCATCATCAACAACGCGCAGCGCTTCATGGCCGGCGATATCGCATTGGCGATCGATTGCGGGGTCGACGATTTCTTCGCGCCGGCGAACCGGGCGCTGCACCAGCGCCTGCTCGAACTGAAGGTACCGCACGACTACAGCGAACGGCCGGGCGGGCATAGCTGGGACTACTGGGCGAATGCCATCAAATACCAGGTGCTCTACTTTTCCGGCAAGTTCAAGGAAAAACCGGCCAATGCGGCGCCGACCGGCATCCCGGCGGCGGCGCTGGTGCCCCAGCCGCAGTCGCTGACCTTGAACGAGACGCGGGCGCCGTTCGCGCTGGGCCACGATGTGCGGGTGCTCGCGCCCGCCGCCCTGGCGCAACCGGCACGCCTGCTGGCCGAAACCCTCGGCCTGCGCCTGGCCGGGACCGGCGCGCCGAACCGCGCAGCAGGCCGGGGCCGGCAAATCAGCTTCGTGCTCGATCCGAAGACGGACGCGCCGGCCGGCGCCTACCGCCTGCAGGTGCGCGCTTCAAGAATCACGATCCACGCGGCCGATGCCGCCGGCGCCTTCAACGGCATGCAGACCCTGCTGCAACTGCTGCCGCCCGCCGAGGCCGCGCGCCGCACCAAGGGCATGCCCGCGATCGAGGTGCCGGCGCTGGAGATCGCCGACGCGCCCCGTTTCGCCTGGCGCGGCCTGACCCTGGACGTGGCGCGCCACTTCTTCGGCGTGGCGACGATCAGGCGTGTGATCGACAGCATGGCGGCCTACAAGCTCAATGTCCTGCACCTGCACCTGACCGACGACAACGGCTGGCGCATCCCGATCCCCGCCTATCCGAAGCTGGCGACGGTGGGCGCGCGCGGCGACATGAGCAATCCGGACGGCCCCGCACGTTTCTATTCCGCCGACGACATCCGTTCGATCGTGCGCTATGCGGCCGAGCGCCAGATCGAGATCGTGCCGGAAATCGAGATGCCGGGCCATGCCGGCGCCGCCGCGCGCGCCTATCCGGAGTTCTTCGATGGCGGCCACACGTTCAACCCCGCGAATCCGGGCACCTACCGTTTCATCGATGACGTGCTGGCCGAGGTGAGCCGGCTGTTCCCCGGCCGTCATATTCACTTCGGCGGCGACGAGGTCGATGCCAATGACACCGGCTGGCGCCGCATGCCCGAGGTGGTGGCGATGGCGCGCGAACTCGATCCGTCGTCGAAGGAAGCCAATTTCAAGGCGGTCGAGGGCGAATTCGCGCGGCGCGTGGTGCAGCTGGTCCGCAAGCACGGGCGCACGCCCATGGGCTGGGACGAGATCATCTCCGCCGGCCTGAATGCGGACACGCTGGTGCAGTGGTGGCGCATGGACCAGCCCGGGGTGCTGCGCACCGCGCTCGCGCAGAAGCAGTCGGTGGTGCTGTCGCCGGCCGACCGCATGTATCTCGATTATGCGCAGGGCCCGGGCGAACCCGGCGCGCCCTGGGGCGGCAATGCGGGCGGTCCGGTGTCGGTGGAAAAGATCGTGGCCTGGGAGCCGGTGCCGGCCGGGCTGGGCGCAGACGAGAAAGCCCGCATCCTCGGTGTGGAAGCGGCCCTGTGGACAGAACTGGTGCGCAGCGAATCCTACTTCGAATTCATGCTGTATCCGCGCCTGGCGGCGGTGGCGGAGGTGGCGTGGCGCATGCAGCCCAACTCCACCCCGGCCGCCTTCGCCGAACGCGTGGCGCCGCACGTGGCGCGCTGGCGGGCGCTGGGCCGCACCGTGCGCGGCGGGCCCGAGGATGCGTTCAAGTACATGAGCAACTGAAGCGCAAGTACGGCGAGACGGTGCAACGCCGCCATGAGCGTTTTGCGCTCAATGGACCATGTATTTCGATGCGTCGTCCGGCCCATGCCGCGAGTTGATGCCGGCCGCGTCGAGCCGTTCGATCTGGGGCTTCAGGCGCGCTTCGAACTTTTCCAGGTCGCGCTTGCCGGCCGGCGACCAGGCGACTTCCGCAAACCCCATCATGCGCGGATACAGCATGAACTGCAGGAAGCTCTCGGTGCGGGTGAATTCCGTCCACATGGCGGCTTCGACGCCGCGCACGTGGGCGCGGTCGGCCGGCGAATAGTCCGCCGGAACCGGCTCCCAGGACAGCACCTTGGCCAGCGAGGTCGGGCCGTTGTCGTTACCCTCCCACGGCGCGCCCGGCTCGCCCAGGCCCTGCGGATAATCGAAGTACACCTGGTCCACCGGCGACAGCACCACGTCGTAGCCGGCCTTGACGGCCTGGTCACGCGCCTCCGGATGGGCCTTGCGCCACCACTGGATCACCGTGCCCTTGTCGACGCCGGCGCTGAAGGCCTCGTCCCATGCCATGGGCGTGCGGCCCAGGCCGCGGATGATCTCGGCCACGCGGCGGTCGAAATAGCCCTCGACGGCATGCAGGTCTTTGGCGCCCAGTTGCTGGCGCAGGGCCTGGATGTCCGGCATTTTGTCCCAGTTGTTCCCCAGCGCCAGCTCGTCGCCGCCGAAATGCATGACGGACGACGGGAACAGGCGGGCCACTTCCGCAAACACGGCCTGGATGAAGCGGTAGCTTTCCGGCTTGGCCGGGTTGATGCTGCCGCCGCCATCGAAGAACTCGGGGTAGGCGCGCGCCGAGGTGCCGGCATGGCCGGGCATCTCCACCGTCGGCACGATCGTGATGTGGCGCTCCGCGGCATAGGCGACCAGGGCGCGGATGTCGTCGGCCGTATAGAACTCGCCGTTCTGGTTTTCCGTCAGCTTCGGATAAGCCGGGATGGCCACGCGCCAGCCGCTGTGGTCGGTCAGGTGCAGGTGCAGGACGTTCAGCTTGTAGTAGGCCATCTGGTCCATGACCGACATCAGCGTCGATGTCGGGAAGAAGCGGTTGGCCACGTCCACCAGCAGGCCGCGCCAGGCGAAGCGCGGCGCATCGGCGATCTCCAGCGCGGGCAGCGGCGCGCCCTTCGCGGCCAGCGCGAGCTGGCGCAGGCTCTGGGCGCCGTAGAACAGGCCGGCGCTGTCGGCCGCGCGGATGCGGATCCGTTCCGGCGTGAGCGACAGGGTATAGCCTTCCGGACCGATGCCCGCCGCGGCCGGCACGATCTCCAGTTCGATCGCCCGGCCCTTGCCGGCGCCGAGCGGGAGACGCATGGCGGCCGCCAGTTGGGCCGCCGTCGCGGCGGCAGCGCCGCGGCCGACGACCGGCGTATCGCGGGTCAGCACGAACACGCCCTGGCCGGCAGTGGCGTGCGAGGGCTGCGGGATGACCGCGTCGGCGGCGCTGGGTGCGGGCGCGGCCCGGGCCGCGACGGCGACGACGGACGCCATCAGGCAGGCCGCCGCCAGGCGCAAGAGCTTGCGATGTTCCTTGATCGGCATGGCAGTGTCTTTCTCAGCGCTCGGCGGGAGCGGCGCAATACTGGCGGATGAAGTCGGCGTGGGTCGGCATGAAGTCGACGCATTTCTGGACCACCCTTTCGACGTCGCCCAGGAACTCGGCCACCTCGCTGGCCGGACGGACGTCGGCAAACGGGTGGTGGCCATTGGCCTGGATGCGCTGGCCGTGCATCACCTGCAGCCAGCTGACGTCGCCGAACAGGTCCTTGTCGGCATGGGTCAGGCGGCCATTGCTGCGGTACAGGTCGAGCTTGTGCTGCAGGGTGTCCGGGATTTCCATGTTACGGCAGTAGTTCCAGAACGGCGAGTCGTCGCGCTGCGTGGCCTTGTAATGCAGGATGATGAAGTCGCGGATGCGTTCGTACTCGTTCTGCGCCTGGGCATTCGCTTCGTCGATGTCGGCCTGGTCGAAGCCCGCGCGGGGGAACATCGTCAACAGGCGCAGGATGCCGGTCTGGACCAGGTGGATATTGGTCGATTCGATCGGTTCGAAGAAGCCGGCGGCAAGTCCGATCGCCACGCAGTTCTTGTTCCAGATTTTCTTGCGGCGCCCGGACACATAGGAGATGTGGCGCGGCTCGGCGAGCTGGCGTCCGTCCAGGTTATTCAGCAGGATCGAGGTCGCCTCGTCCTTGTTCATGAAGCCGCTGCAGTAGACATGGCCGTTGCCGATCCGGTGCTGCAGCGGAATCCGCCACTGCCAGCCGGCCGAATGGGCGGTGGCGCGCGTCATCGGAATCAGGGGTTCAACCGAGGTGCAGGGCACCGCGATCGCGCGGTCGCAGGGCAGCCAGTGCGACCAGTCCTCGTAGCCGGTCCCGAGGGTTTGCTCGATCAGCAGGCCGCGCAGGCCGGAGCAGTCGATGAACAGGTCGCCCCCGACCTTTTCTCCGCTTTCCAGGACCACGGATTCGATGAAGCCGTCGGCGGGACGCTGCAGCACCTGCACGATCTTGCCCTCGGTGCGCTTCACGCCACCCTGCTCCGCCAGCTTGCGCAGGTAGCGGGCGTACAGGCTGGCATCGAAATGGTAGGCCTGCACGATCTCGCTCAGCGGGGAGCCGGCCATGTCGGCCGGCGCACGCATGTATTTGGCCTGCCGCGCCGCCGCGGTATTGATCGAAAATTTGCCGAGGTCGGCGGCCTGCCCTTCCTGCATCTGGCGCAGCCAGAAATGGTGGAAGGGCAAACCGTCCAGGTCGGGGCCGAGCTTGCCGAAGCCGTGCACGTAACGGTCGCCGATGGCGCCCCAGTTGACGAACTCGACGCCCAGCTTGAACGTGCCCTGGGTGGCGCGCATGAACTCGGCTTCGTCGATACGGAGGATGGCATTGAAGGTGGCCAGATGAGGAATGCTGGCCTCGCCGACGCCGATGATGCCGATGTCGTCGGATTCGACCAGCCGGATGCGGTAGTCGCCCTTGAGGATGCGCGCCATGGCCGCGGCGGCCATCCAGCCCGCGGTGCCGCCGCCGACGATCACGATATCCCGGATGTTCTTGTTTTGCATCTGCGTCTCTGAACTTGTGGATAAAAAAAACCCCTGCCTGGATGCCGGCAGGGGTTGGGGTCAAGCGTCGATCAGAACTTGTAGTTGGCGCCCAGCAGGAACTGGCGGCCGTAGGTGTTGTACTTCCACGGCAGCAGTCCTTTGCCGTTGCCGCCCACCTCCGGGCCCGCCATCTGCACCGACGGCTCGTCGGTGACGTTGTTGACCTGCAGCAGGATCGACAAGCCCTTGTACGCGCCCTGCTCGAACGAGTAGCCCAGCTGGAAGTCGTACTGGGTTTCGGCCGCGATATGCGAGGAACTTTCCGTCGCCAGCAGGATGCCGTGGGTCGAGGCGGTGAACGCGGAACGGTAACGGCGGCTGACGCGGGTGGAGAAGCCATTCTTCTCGTAGTACGCGGTCAGGCTGTTGACGACGCCCGAGAAACCATCCAGGTTGATCGGGTTGCCGTTATTGTCGTTCGGCAGGCTGTTCCGGGTGCCGGAGACGCTGGCGACGACGCCGTAGCCGGACAGCATGGGGCTCACGAGTCCGCCGTCGAGCGATGCGGTCAGCTCCATGCCCCACACCTTGCCGCCCTCGCCATTCGCCATGGCCGAAATGGTGCCCAGGTTCGGGTCGCAGCTCTGGTTCGATACCGGGCAGCCCGGGGTCAGGTTCGAATAGTTCGGGAAGCCGCCGAAATCACGCACCGTGGTCTGGTTGTAGATGAAGCTCTGCATCTTCTTGTAGAACACGGCGCCCGACAGATAGCTGCGGGTACCGAAATACTTTTCCAGCGAGAAGTCGAAGGCATTGGCGCGCCACGGCTTCAGGTCCGGCTTGCCGCCCGAACCGGCCGACCACATACCGATGTTCGAGCCGAGCGACACGGCGGTCAGCTTGGGCTGGTCGGCGCCGGCACGCAGGTCATCCATGCGCGGGCGGGCCATCGTCTTGGCGACGCCGACGCGGGCGTACAGGTCTGGAATCAGCTCGAAATTCAGGTTCAGGCTCGGCAGGTAGTCGGTGTAGGTCGCGCCGCCGGTGACCGGGATCACGCTGCCCGAATCCGGCGCGCCGGGCGAGCCGCCGCCGTCGTTCCAGGCATAGCCATTCGAGATCTGCTGGGAACGCACGGCCTGCACGCCGACGTTGCCGCGCACCGGAACGTTGCCCAGCTTGCTGTCCACATCCAGCTTGACGTAGGCGGTGGTGATCTTTTCATGGATGCCATAGTGCTGGTCCTTGGCATTCCACGGATTCTTGGCGGTGGCCGTGTACAGTCCGAGGACGCTCGGCACATCCCAGGCCAGGATATCGTTATGGATATTACCCATGCTGATGTGGGTAGTGCCGGCCAGGGCGCCAGCCGGGATCGCCATGCTGTCCGACGGCAGCGTCAGCTGGTATTCCTGGTTATTGACCCGCTTGTCGCGACGGGTCTGGTTCGCGCCGAAATGCAGCTTGCTGAAGATGTCGCTGTCCAGGGTGCGTTCGAAGCTCAGGCGCAGGGACTTGATCTGGTCGGTATAGCTCGGCGTGACCAGCTGCGCCCAGCTCGGGTTGTTGGTCAGCTGGAGGTTGGCGGGATTGGTCAGGTCCTGGTTGGTCGACCAGCCCGGATTCTCGTTGTTGTCCAGGCCGGAGAACATGAAGGTCGCGGCGCCAGGCGTTCCGGTGGCGATCGACTCGATCAGGCGCTCATGGCGCTTGGCCTTGGACAGGCCCAGGTCCAGCGTGGCGGTCCACTTGGAGTCCAGCTTGAGTTCGCTCTTCCAGCCGCCCGAACGGATATCGTCGGTGCGGTTGAAATTCTTGTCGTCGATGATGTTGGTGCCGTTGGCCACCGTGCCGCTCGTCACCACGGTATTGCCGTTCGCGGTGGTCGTACCGACGTTCGAATAGGCCGATGCCGGGCTGCCCCACAGGCCCAGGTCGCCGGTCCATTGATTCGTGATGCGGTCCTGGGTGAACTTGGAGTAGTACAGGTCGACGGCCGTGCGGAAGGTCTTGCTGGGGCGGTATTCCAGCACGCTCATCAAGCCATCGCGCACCTGCTTGCTGGAGACATTACTCGCGGTGAAACCCTGCGACGCGACGGCGCCGGCCGGGATACCGGTCGCGCCGGCGCCCCACTGCCCGACGTAGTCGCCATACTTCCAGGCTTCGTAATTCTTGGCCTGGCCGGGCGAATCGAGGTGGGCAAAGCCGATCGAGAAGCCGACCGTATTGTCCATGAACTGGTTGATGTAGGAAGCGCTGACACGGTTGCCCCAGCCACCATTGCCATTGGCGTTCAGCTTGCCATAGGAATTTTTCTCACCGCGCACGTTGATCGCCATCTGGCGGCCGCGGAAATCCAGCGGCATGGCGGGACGGATATCGATGGTACCCGACAGGCCCTGGCCGACCAGCGTCGCATCCGGGGTCTTGTAGACCAGCACCTGGTTTACCAGCTCGGACGGGAACTGGTCGTACTCGGCGGCACGGCCGTCACCGGAGCTGACCACTTCACGGCCATTGATCACCGAACCGGCATAGTCCGGACCCAGGCCGCGGATCGAGATGGCCGACGGGCGACCGTCGATACGCTGCGCCGCCAGGCCCGGCAGGCGGGCGATCGAGTCGGCGATACTGGAATCGGGCAGCTTGCCGAGGTCCTCCGCCGACACCGCTTCGATGATCAGGTCGGAGTTTTTCTTGGCGGTGATCGCGCTTTCAATGCCTTTACGGATACCCGTCACCACGACCACCTGCGGGTCGGCGGCTTCCTGTGCAAAGGCGGCGCCGGAAATCAGGAGCAGCGTCGCCGCCGCAATCGGCCTGATCTGGAAACCCTGGGGGGACTTGGGGGTCGCTGTGTTCTTCATGTAGTGCAGCCTTCCTTTTTGGATAGGTTTAATTGTTTTGAAAAGGTCTCGTGAGACTGCCCTTGTCTCCAGATTGGAATCGTTCCCACAACCTTGTTCCCGATAGTGCTGCGACTGCTGTTTTTTGTCAATTGTTTTGTTATTACAACGGCGTCTTGTTGCAACAGGGGTGGGGCGGCGGCTTGACGGCGCGCCCGGGATGGGCGCGCTTCTGGGCTGGACTGGATAAGCTTGTGGAGTGGATTACTGCAAGGAGGAGCAGGCGACCGGCTTGGCCGGCGCCGACGGGACCATGGCGGCGCCGGCGGCGCTCAGTTGCTCGAATGCGACGTTCTGCAGGGCGGCGGCTTGCGCCGGCGCGATCCCGAGGTCGGCGGCGGAACATTCCCCCTGGCCCAGCGAGCGCGGATCGCGCCCCGTCACGCTGCCGAAGATCGTCAGCGCTTCCAGGTAGTAGCCGTACACGCTGGCGTGGTAGTTGTCGCTGCCCCAGAGATTGACCTTGCCCGCATCGATGCCATCGTAGGGATTGGCGTCCGCGATGCCGGTGCGGATCGCCCTGCCCCAGGCTTCACCGACCGGAATCACGCCCTTCACGATCGGAGAACCGGCCGCGGCCTTGTCATAACCCGCCCGCACGTCGGTAGCCATGGCGTCGATCGGCTTGCCGTACCAGTGGCCGGTGCGCTCATAGGTCTGGTCCGCGCGCGACCAGGTCGACATCAGGCGCACATCGACCCTGGGATTCTTCTCCTTCAAAACCTCCGCCATCCGCTTGACCGAACGGACCAGGGTCGCGGGATCGCCGGGGCGGTTGGCGTCGAGCGTGCTGTAGCTCTGGAGTACCACCGTGTCCCAGCCGTGCTGGCTGATCTTGTCCAGGGCGTTCTTTAGATGCCAGTCGATGCCCACGCCCGGGTTCGTTTCGAGAGAGACGTCGTAATCGAGGCCGGCCTGGACGGTGAAGGATTTGAACAGGGCCGGGACGCCGCCGGTGTTGTTCTTGTTCAGGTCGGTTACGGTGGCCGACCGGTAATTCATGATCGGCGTGCCGGCGGCGAAGGTGAAGCTGTTGCCGATGAAGAGGATGTTGGTGGCGAAGGCGCTGGGGGCGACAAGGCAGCACAGCAGGGTTGCGCGTTTCAGGGTCGAGGCGAAATGGTTCCCGGCTTTGCTCATGGATCGTCCTTGTAGGCTGGCTGATCCATGCATCTTGCGTTATCTCTAGTGCAAAAGCAACAAAGCCCGGTAGGTCGTCGTCTTAGAGCTGGGAGAGCCCGCACGAGTGTGATGCGCATTGTCACGGTGACGCTCTGAATTCAAGGGCAGCTAAGAATGCCTAACGAATTCTTAGTTGCTGTAAGAGCGACAACCTCGTACATCGAACCATGCGCCATTAGATTGAACCCACGACCAACAGCGGACATCCGTCACTGAAAGATTTCGGCTTAGGACGTGGTTTTCCGCTGCTGTGCCGGTCGATCAGAGCATTACATAGTCCACTTCAACATCAAGCTTGGCGAATTTCGGGAGTAATTCTGACCATTGACCTTGTAGCGATGCATTTCAGCGCGCAAGCCCAACTGCCATGCGCCTTTGGCGTCAAGCTCCCACAACAGCTCAGGTCTCAGGAAGACCTCGGTACCGTTGTCGCCGGTACCATTTACGAGCGAGAGCAGATTGAAGTGAAATTTTTGACTGCCGACAGGTAGCACATTCGACATCAGGACGGAGCGCCAGAGCCACTCGCCGTGATAGAAATTCGTGTTCCGCCGCAGTACGCCAGATTCAAAGTAAGCGAAGCCCGGCACTTTCAGGTTGAACGAGACGCCATGGTTATAGGAACGGAAGTCGGCATAACTGGCACGTTCATAGCGCGCAATCAGCGAAATATCGCTGATCGGTCCGAAGGCAAGGTCCCGACCGCTTAGCTTCCCAAGACTCAAGCGTGGATTGAACACCATCAGCTGCTGAAAACTTGTATTCCCCGCGAACGAACCGGCGCCGGCACCGCCGACGTTCTTGCCGTGAAATACCTCAGCGTCGACGTAGACGTCACCGTACTTGAAACCACCAAAATATTCAAACTGGTAAGTGGACAGGTGTTCGTTATCGCTACCCGTACCCAGCACCGGGTCGGCCTTGGCGTCTTTGGTGTAAAGCGCACTGAGACTGGCTACCTGAAAGTCGGCTGCCGCGACAGTTCCTGCTCCGCCCAGCAAGGATGCAGCGATTGCGGTATATGCCGCGTAATGCTTCGTACTCATATTGTCCCCATCCGGGTCTCGGCCTGGCGGCCTGCCCGTGTTGTCATGTCCTTGGAGCCCGGGCAGCCAATGCAGTCCCGGGCGAAAGTGCTTACGCCGGAACAGCCTCCTGCACGCCCTTGTCGAGCAAGGGGTTTTCGCTTTGTGGAAGGCGCAGTGCAGCGTCGGCGAGAACGGTGTCGCGCAGATGCTTATGCACGTTGCCATCCTGCATGACCATAGCAATGCGGGACGGCTCGGTCAGGATGCTCAGGTTTTGGAGGGGATCGCCATCGACCATTACCAGGTCAGCGATATAGCCGGGCTTGATCTGGCCGAGTTCGTGGCCGCGCATCATGATCTCGCCGCCCAGCCGCGTTGCGGAAACCAGCGCTTCGGTCGGCGTCATACCAACGTAGTCGACGAAATACTGCAAGTCGTTGGCATTGGTCCCATGCGGCATCCAGGCAAATCCGTAGTCGCCGCCTGGCAGTACGCGAATGCCGCGCTTGTGCATCTTGCGCAGCGATTCCGACGCAACTTCCAGCTCGCGCTTGTAGCCCATCGCCTCGGCGACGGCAGGCGTGATGCCGTATTCGGAGGCATGGAAACTGGTCCTTACCAGCCAGCCGATGCCCGGGGCGACGAAATGCTTATCCTTGTTGGCCTCCAACATGTCGAGCGCTTCTTCATCGGCGAAGCTCGCATGGAACACGAGTTCGATGCCATGGCGTACGCACTGCTTGACCGATTCGGCTGAGCGCGCATGCGCCGCTACCCGTTTGCCGTAGCGTCGGGCTTCGGTTGTGAGCATCGCGATTTCTTCCTCGGTAATGGGAGAAAGCTCCGCGGGGATACCGGCAATGTATTCACCGGAAAGATTGATTTTCAAATGGTCGACGCCGTACTTCACGAACATGCGCACGGCCTTGCGCATTTCTTCCGGTCCGCTGACGATGTGGCCGAAGCTCAGTTCAGGGAATGGCAAATGCGGCAGGGTCATGTCCCCTAGCCCGCCCAGGGTCGTGATTTCCTGGCTGCCCGCCAGGTAGCGCGGGCCGACACATTGGCCGGCGTTGATCGCATTGCGCAGCACCACGTCAAGGCGCGCCTTCGCGGCGGCAGCGCCGATGGCCGAGGTCCATCCCATGTCGAGGTAACGCTTGGCGACTTCGACGCACCAAAGGATGTGCTCTTCGGGCGGCATCATCTGGATGGCGGCAAGCGTCGGCTGGTCGTTCCAGGAAAAGTGCGTATGCGCTTCGGTCATGCCCGGCATCAGGAATTTTCCCTTGCCGTCGATGGTCTGGTCCGCTTGTCCGATGATCTTGTTCGGAAAGCGTGCGACTTCTACGATGCGGTTTCCTTCTATGAGGAGTTCACCCTTGAATACTTCGCCGCCGCTGCCATCGAAAATTACAACGTTGGTAATTGCTGTCTTTTTCATGTCTGTCTCCTCGATTCCTCGAATGGCCTAGTTGGCCGGACGTAAAAACTGATGTAGCGCCTGAGTGCATTCCGCCGGCCGCTCGAAGGTGGTCCAGTGGCCGCAGCCTGCAAGAACAGCTACCTGACTGCCGGCGATTCGCGCCGCCATGACTTCGACGGCCGCTACCGGCGCCACGCCATCCTGGTCACCAGTCATGAGCAGCGTGGGTACTGCGATTTCCTCGACCGGTGCGGCCTGCGCACGGGCCAGTGCAATGCAGCTTTTTGCGTACCCTTCGGGGGCTTGGCGCATCACGCTTTCGCGTACCAGGGCCAGCACGGCGGGCTGAGTCTCCTTCGTTTCGCGCGAGGTTGCGGCCGCTACGATGGCATCGGCGATCTCCTGCATTGCCGCGCTGCCGCCAGTCGCGGCCTTGTCAGCACGCGCCAGGATGCCTGGGCGCCCCGCATCAGGGGGACACAGCAGTGGTCCGAACAAGGCAAGCGACTTCACCAGCGATGGCCTGCGGGTCGCGACATGCTGGCAGACGATGGTGCCCATCGAATGTCCCAGGAAGACAGCTTCGGTCACGTTCAGATGGCGGCACACGGCTTCCACCGCATCCACCATGCTCTCGATGCTGAGCTCTGCGGCCGGGAGAACGGAACGGCCGCTCCCCGGCAAATCGATGCGGATGATCTTGTGACCCTGCATGGCCGGCAACAGCGGCGTCCAGGTATTACTGGTGCCGCCCAGGCCATGTACGCAGACGACGGCCGGGCCGTCGCCTTCAACTTCGACGGCTAATCCTTCGATGAGGTGGGTGCTCATGGCCACTCCTTATGCGAACTTGTTTTCGATCGTGCCGATGCCGTCGATCTCGATCTTCACCACGTCGCCCGCTCCCAGGAAGCGGGGAGGTTTCATGCCCAGGCCTACACCAGCTGGCGTGCCGGTCGCGATCACGTCGCCCGGATAGAGGGTGATGCCGCGCGAGATGGTTTCGATCAGGGTCGGAATGTCGAAAATCAGGTTCTCGGTTGGCCCATCCTGGCGCAGCTCGCCGTTGACCCAGCAACGCACGCGGGTACGGGTGCCATCAAGCTGGTCGGCGGTGACAATCCACGGTCCCATCGGGCAGAAGGTGTCGAAGGACTTGCCCATGTCCCACTGCTGGTGGCGCATCTGGACGTCGCGCGCGGTGATGTCGTTGACGATGGTGTAGCCGAACACGTGTTCCATTGCGCTGTCGCGGCTGATGTTCTTTCCGCCCTTGCCGATAACGACTGCCAGTTCGGCTTCATAGTCGATCTGCTCGGAGATCGCTGCACCTGGCAGGCTGATGTCGTCGTAAGGGCCGACTACGCATTCGGGCACTTTGGTGAAGACGATCGGCCAGGATTCCGGGTTGGCATCGTTGTCCTTGAAGACCGAAGTCTGCAATTCTTTGGCATGGGCATGGTAGTTGCGCCCCACGCACCAGAGATTACGGCGCGGCAGCGGCAATGGCGCTTCGAGCTGGACCGAGGCCAGCGGCAGTGCCGGGCCGGCAGCCGCCGGCAAGGCTTCGCCTTTCGCCAGCAATTCAATCACTGCCAGGACACCGGTCGCGGCCACGCCCTGAGACAGGTTCAGCGGCGTGACCGACTGTTGATCTTCACTGACGAGCCCGACAAAACGGCGGCCGTCCAATTGGTATGTTGCGAGTTGCATTTGTTTCCTCCGAAGGATGTTTTGCTCCGCCTCATGCGCAGCAAGGGACCTCAGGGAAAGTGTAGGAAGGACGGGAAAACGGCGCTTATCGCCAAATGAGGAGGCTTATCACGGTGTTCAGGCGCTTATCAACGCGTCTGATATATTTTGAATGAATGCCCGTCATTACCATCAGCGCGACTAAAATCGCGTTACAAGATGACCGGAAAGACCGGCAAGGAGACATTCAATGGCAGAGGCATATGCGTTCCGAGAAGGAGCGTTCGGCCAGGCAATCGTGCTGGAAGCTGGCAGTGACCTAGTGGCACACTCGCATTCTGAGTCGCAGATCGTTTTCTGGCTGGGAGGGGCGAAAGCGGAAGCGACCGTCGGGACCGAGACCGTACAGTACGGCGAGAACACCGGGCTGGGCACGAACGCCAACGAGTCGCATGACATGGTCTTGCTGGACGATAGCGGCCCAGCCATCTTTCTGGTCTTTATGATTTCACGGACATGGCTGAACGAACGACGCCGCGCGACCGGACGGCCTTTCGTCTTTCCGTCGCCTCGGATCCCGATCGACGCCGCCTTGCGGCAGGCATGCTGGCAGGTGCTCGACCTGATCTTTTCCGGGAATGAGACGCAAAAAACGCTCGACGAGCTGGTGGAGCAACTCATCATTGCAGCGATCGACGCGGTCATCGCTGCACAGGCGGCCGATGCCAAGCGTCTTTTACCGCCTCTGCTGGATCATCGCCTGCGGGCAGCGATTGGGCTCATGCGCACGCATGTCAGCGAAAAATTTGCGATCGACGAAATCGCAGCGCGCGTTGGCCTGTCGCGGGCACATCTCTTCACGCTGTTCCGCGACCAGCTCAATACAACGCCGCAGGTTTTTTGGAGCGCCGTCAGAGTGGAGGAAGCCATGCGGCGCCTCATTCGCGAACGCGAATCCCTGACCGACGTTGCGCTCGATCTCGGCTTCTCTGCACCGAGCAACTTCTCGCGCTTCTTCAAGGAACACACGGGCGTATCGCCGTCGACCTTTCGCAAGGCGGCCACGGGAGCCGTGCCGTCGACAGTAACCGGGCTGGCGGCATAGGGAACGCAGTCGCGCCGTCTGAGGTTTTAGCGCAAGCAACACCCGTAGAGCAAGCTAATGGCTCAATTCGGATCGACAAACCTTAAGGCCCAGGGAGTACATGGAAGCCGTGCAGCTACCACTGCCAGAGGTGCTTACCAGGACGAACAAGAAAGGAGAGAAAGAATATGCCTACATGGCGCCTACACGGCCATTTGGCATTTTGAGAATCAAGAGCTCACAGCAACGTAAGCTCTTGATTTGATTGGTAGGCCTCCCCGGAGTCGAACCGGGCACCAACGGATTATGAGTCCGCAAAAATCGCTATTCAGGCGTGTTGATCAATGTTGAGAATTTCTTAAAAACCCTTATAAATCATAGTTTTATGATTTTTGCCCTGCCTATTGGTGTTGATGGGAGTTCATTGATATACTCGAAATTCACTTACACAGCCGTTACATGGAACTCATCAACGGGCAGGGACACAGCAACGAATGTCGAGAGTAAAACTGACAGCAGGCCGCATCGAGGCGTTTAGATGCGAGGACGGGAAATCACAATCGTTCCTATGGCACGCAACGGTACATCAGCTAGCGCTGCGGGCCACCAGCACTGGAGCCAAAGCATTCATCTTTCAATCAACCTTGGCCGGCAAGACAATTCGCATCACCATCGGTTCGCCCCGGGCTTGGACGATCGAACAGGCCGAGAGTGAGGCTAGGAGGCTGCAGACCATTGTCGACACCGGTAAGGATCCACGGCAAGTCAAGCAAGACGAAATCGCGGCTATGAAGGCGGCTGCAGCCGAGAAGGCTGCAGCTGAAGAGGCTGCGAAACATGCGGCGGCACGAGACGCGCTCACTTTGAAAATGGTTTGGGAAACGTACGTTGTGGACCGGACGCCGCACTGGGGCGAGCGCCACCGCGCTGACCACTTCAAGCTCATCAAGGAAGGTGGGGAACCGCGGACGCGAAGCAAGAAGAAGGTGACGGAACCTGGCCCGCTCGCGGCTCTCGCCCATGTTCGCCTTGTCGATCTCGTACCAGAACGAATCGAAGCGTGGGCAAAGGTAGAGGCAGCCAAAAGGCCGACAAGTGCAAGACTTGCGCACCGTATGCTCAAGGCGTTTCTGAACTGGTGCATGGAACATCCTGTCTACGGCAGCGCCGTTACCGCCAATGCTGCCCGCAGCAAGAGGGCTCGGGAGGTCCTGGGCAAGCCTGGCGTCAAACGTGACTCGCTACAGCGGGAACAGCTGGCGGCGTGGTTTGCCGCAGTCCATAGTCTTGGAAACCCGGTGATGGCGGCTTACTTGCAAACGCTACTTCTTACTGGTGCACGGCCTGGCGAAATCATGGCAATGCGGTGGGAGGATCTGAACCTTCAATGGAAGGTGCTTACCATCAGGGACAAAGTAGAGGGTGAGCGTCAAATACCGTTGACTCCATACGTAGCATCCCTGCTTACAGCCCTCCCCCGCCGTAATGAGTGGGTATTTTCAAGTACGAAAAAAGGGCACATTACCAGTCCGAACTATCAGATCAACTCGGTGTGTACTGTAGCCGGCATCGAGGGGCTAACATTGCACGGGTTAAGGCGATCGTTTAAGTCGCTGTCGGAATGGCTCGACTTACCTGCTGGTGTGATCGCTCAAATCCAAGGGCATAAGCCGAGTGCTACGGTTGAGAAACATTATACGAATCGGCCGTTGGATCTACTTCGTATTCATCATGAGAAGCTAGAGGCTTGGATTCTCGAGCAGGCGGATATTAACTTTAACTTAGGGGCCCGAGAATTTCTTGCAATCGCCGCCTCAAAGGGGAAGCATCTGTTGGCGTCTGGTTGAGTTCCTTAATCAAAACTAGATTATTCATACAACCTCCTGAGTAGCAGAATTCACTTGCTGGGCTACGGGAGCTGTGGCTGTGAAACTGTGGTACTCAGAGACGCTCTTGCACACGTTAAGGGACGCCGGCATGTCCAGGTCGTGCCGGCATCATCGACCCGCCAGCTACAGATCTTGAAGTCAGCGGGCTCAAGGCCATCGCTGAAATGGTCTATGGTCGGTAATCTGGCGAAACCGTGGTTGTAGCGGCGCCCGCCCTCGGCCAACTCGACGTTGTCATAGCAGCTAAAAATGTGACTAGTCGAGCGGCTTGCCAGTGTAAGCGTCCTGACCATTACTCACGACTACAGCTTCATGAATGGCGACTCGACAGGTATCACCGATGACAGGCGCGTTGCCCTGCTTGCGATCACGACGGATATGGGCCTGTGCCTGGTGCTCAAGCGAGCGCTTTTACGCCGCCTGTTCGTCGTTGTCGATTAGGAAGTAGGAAGGGGATATTCCCTTATAAACGATCTCCGCGTTCCCATGGGCTTAAACCCAGCCAAGTCACTTTGCTGGTCCGTTTTCCTCAGGCTGAACAATGTTAAGCTCCCCTGCTGCGCGCCACATCCTACTTGGAATGGATCTTGGCACAGCGCGGAACCTGCCTACAGAGCAATACTCTCCTGCGCTACACGCGGCTGCGTCTGTACGTAGCCGATGGACACGCAGGAAAAATCAACAGGTTCAGCTAAGGCGCCAGATTCCCTTTGGATCTAGTGCGCGATCCCATTCGAGATAGCGCGTGCAGAGGTCGCGGACACGGAGCATTGCAGCGGCGTCGGTTCCACCAAATAGCGGCGGCGACGATGAGCAAAATACGCGACAGAACTCCGCAAGTGCATTCGCGCGATCGAGCGTTACCACGAGTGCAGAGATTGCCGCCTCAAAATTACGCGCTAGGTTTTTACGCCGCTCTTTAGATTCAAATTCCGCCAAAGTTAATATGACGCCAGAATGTAGCCGCAGCGTTTTAATAAAATTGAGGAGCTGCAATAGCCGGTCACTTGGCTCGCTCACTTTGGGCCATAGGCCAGGCGCGCTTAGAACCGCTGCTAGAGGAGCATGGAGCTCTACTAATGTTCCCCTCAGCAGCAGCGGCGCGACCGTTGGTGCAATCCTAGCGAGGTCGATGCGCACGCGGATATTGCGACAGTTTGCTATAAATCGCTCGACTTCCACTAGGGGTGCTTGTCGGAGTGACTGCATCACGGTTGGCAGGTCGTAAACCGATACGTCCGAGTCCGATAGCTGAATTACTTGAAGCCAGACATATTTACGCAAGCATTCACACCAGCGCTCGTCGAGGACGAGCATCGCGCCGAGCGTAGTGGAAACCCATCTATTTTTACCTTCAGCGGAATAAAGCCGCCCGTACGTCGTGCGAACCATGCTGAAACGAAGTTCTGGCCCAGCGTCGGCGCCTGAAGGAGGCCAAGCCGCGGGTGCGATGTACCTAAGAGGTGCCGCGATTTGATCTTCAGGATCTGTCGTACGTGCTTTCAGCTCTGCCGTTTGCAGTGGTTCAAGAATACCCACTAAACCAAACAGCGCGCCGTTTTGCTGGTTGAATTTCAAATTGCGGCAGGCATCGCGCAACAGCTCTAGGTGAAGGCTCAACAGCTGATCGCCTTTTAGCATTTCGAGTCGCGTTAGCCAGTAGAGCCGCTCGACCGCTTGGCGCGGTATCTTGCGCTGGCGCTTCGCAAGGTGCTGACTTAATTCCAGCAGCACCTTCTTCGGCTCAACCATCTCGCCGTACAGATCGCCGAGTGAAACAAGTGCACGGATTACAAAGGTAGGCGGCATGCCTGGCTGGCGCGTAGGACGGTGGCGATAAAGCTCGAGTGCGCGCATAGCATGACCTTGCGCCACTAGCCTATCACCCTCGCCAGCATGGCCCCCAGTGCCCTCGAGCCTCATACGGTACAGTTCAGTGTCGTTTGCACGGCCGTCGCCGAGCGGCTGTGCCCCGAACGGGCTGTACTGCTCTGCCCACCCGCCAGCCCATCTTCCAAGATACCTGCGGATGAGGTCGGCCAGAGCAGGATTCAAAGGTCTCTTATTAGCCAAGGCCCAGTAATATGCCGCCATGAGACGATTGCTCGACGTCGTTCGCTGTTCGTACCATAGAGCCGCAGCCGAATGAACCCGTGCGATGACTTCTACGTGGTGAGAATCTGCTTGAATCATCGGCAGCGTGAGTGCACGTAGCTCGGTGTGCCATTGCAGTGTTCCCGGGGAACGTTCGACCGTCAACCAAGAGGCACGGAGCAGCCCTTCATACACCTTGCGCGCAAACGTGCGCTCTACCACGATCTCCGCACCGTCGACAGCCGGAATCACAGTGTCGCGCAAGAGGCGCTCCGTAAACTCAGGCAGTGCCATGGCTGCAATGACATAGCGTCTTGCTAATTGGTAAGGAACGTGATGAAGGATACGTTGCGTGAGGTAAGCGTTGGCCGTCTGAGGATCAACCCTCCCATGTCGATAAGCGTCTTGGATAGCAGTGAGGTCAGCTTTATTGGCTTGATAGGTACGGGCAGCGAGTCGTAGCACGAGCGGATTACCTGGCAAAGCTTTTGCCGCGAGCGCTGCGTCTTCATTCGGCATCTCGAACTGCATAAGCAGCGCAAGGGCCGGGTAGAACCGCAAATTCTCCAACACTAGTTCTTCGATCTGATGCAGAGCAATCCCATGGTCCCGAAACCGATTCGAGAACCCTTGCATACTAGGAGAGGCCAGCGGGTCGCGGCCAGCGAGCACTAAGCGGACTTCACATTGTGGCAGCACCTTGATAATCGACGCGAGCCATTCGAGGGCTGAATCGATACCATCTGGGCCCAGCCGACCGACGTTCTCAAGCGTGTCTACAAACAGGACAAGATCACGGCCCAGAAGTTCTCGCGTGGAGCTTAGATTCGACAAAGCAGAGATACGCTCGTATTGCTGACTAATGCCAGAGCTCTCGGTTGCGCTTCCACTCTGGTGAGCATACTTCGCTCGTTCTATTTGGGCAAAATTCCGTTCCACAGTGCGCGATGACGAGTTCGACTGCACGCTGCCTTCTGCCTCAATTCGCGCGCGCATGCGGTAGTCAACTAATGACTGCAGGTTCCAGATAATTTTCTGCAACTTGTGCGCGATTCTTGGTTCCTCAACCGCGAGAGCACGTAGGAACATGATGTCCATTTGTTCTGGACTACGCGGGTCTAGGTAAGGACTGTCAAAATCAAGTCGTATTACGAGGTCGCATGCTTGGTTCCGCAATTCCTTCTCTGCAGCCAGTAGCAAAGTGGATTTACCACTCCCCCCAACGCCGCTAACGTACAGCGTGCGCACATGCCGCGGGATGCTCGGGCTTCGAAGAAATCCGCGGATACGCTGCTGCTCGACATCGCGGCCAAATATAGTGGTAGCGCCCATGAATTCGAGCTCTTGGTTACGCGCTTGGCGCTTACGCTCGGCCCCGGCAGTTGCTGCTAGCGCCTCTACCCCAGGCAGCGATGAACCCCAAGCAGCCATGCGTGCAAGCTCTTGCAGTACGTCGCGCCGTTGTACCGCCAGTAGAGTCTGCAGTTGCTCGGTATCTGCCATCGCCAGCGTCGGGCCGACATCGAGAGCGATTAACAAGGCAAGCCTTACAGGATCTGACTCATCCCCTGCATACGCCACGACAGCAGCCTCGCGTAGCAAGGCCGGTGCCGTAGAGGCAAATATCAGCTTCCGTGCTGACAATGTCAAAAACCATTGGCCGGGTCGGGTTCGCTCCGCCAGTTCCACCTCCGATGCCAGTATCTCTAGGGCCTTCTCACGAGCAGAATTAGGCAGGTCGTTTAGTAGACACATTGGCGACACCCAGCCCCGCACTGCTAAGCGCCGACGTAGCAGCCTCACCGCGGCATTTTCAGGTGTCAACGTGTTCCCGACGGTCTCGCCGATGGCGTCGAGCTCGTCCAACCTTTGTCCTACTCTGCGAAGACCCTCAAGCACATCAGGAGTAGAGGGAGCTGGAGGTAGGCTTATGCGTCTTTCGTGCATAGCGCGTTCTCGAGGCTTTTTTGTAACAAAATTCCTGCCAGCGCAGAAACCGTAGTCTGTAATGCCGGACCGGGAAAGGCCTCCAAAATCCGGACGTACAAGTTCATTGCCTCCGTAAGTTCGGTTCGGGTGGCATTACTAGGCGGACGCCCGTGGCGTAGCAGTTTGAGCGCGAAAGCTTGGAACGCATTTTTGTCAACGTGGTTCAACGTAATCGTGGTTTCCAACTCTTGTTCTCTCTGTGCAAGGTTTGAAATACCCGAGGTAATCGTTTCTGGTGCCCCAATTACTATCAAGCGTACCCATGAATACCCTAACAACTCCCCCATAAATGGTAGCCAGGGTGGTTCCTCGTCTAGTGGAAAGGAGGCGTTACCATCGAAATCGATGACAACGAAAAGCGGCGACGCAGAAGCGTCTTCGAAGCGGCCACCGTGGCGGACAATCCGCTCGGCGGCTTTCGGCGTGTCGTCATGCATAGCAACGCCAGCTTCTGGACGTAGGACGTCCCCTTGGGTGTCAACCCCCCATTTCCGGATCGCTTCGCGCCAAGACCATGCGGTGGTTTCTGTTGCGGAAATAACAACGACATCGTTAATGTCGTTTTGGACAGTTGCCCGAACTATGGCTGCCAGAAATGATTTGCCGGTACCGCGCCCGCCGTTGATCACGCATAAGCGGTTAAAACTTTCGCCTGAGGTCAGGTTTTCGTTAATCCATCTTTCAAAGCTTTCCCTTTCGAACCACGGATGGAACGGCGAGACGCGACCATTTTCCTGCACGCCAAGTGCTTCCTGGACGTATTGGTTCCATTTGTCCTTTAGTGTATCCGGTACAAAGCGTAGCCCGGCTTTTGTCCACTGAAGTACCAGGGCCTCGACATAGAACGCTAAGCCGGGCGACTTCGGGTGAGTATGTAATGGATCGGTCGCCCCCGTACGCATCGCATTACGAATGTCCCAGAGACACACGGCGCGATTTAGGACATTGCTGCCGCGGTCGCTATTAAAAGCATAAGTTTCGTCTTCTAACGAACCTTCATGGAGCGCTATGGCCTTACCATCGACGTCGATACAGCAGCTTCCAGACATGCCCGGCATGGTATTGGCGCGGTGCTTAAGCCTTTCATTGTCGACGCTGGCAACGGTACCAACATCCCAGCTCATGGCAGTGCCCCCAGGAAAGCCGAGCACGAGTAAAGAGTCATCGCTGCAAGCTTTTGGCGGCGACATGATGTCCAGGGGCTTGATATCATGCATTTTCCGGTTCAGTCGGATTAAGGCATAGTCAAGCCGGCTCGCAGCATCTTTCTGCGGCAAAGTGAAGAGCTTATTTGGCGGCTCTCCCCAAGGTAGCGAGCAGTCTACCAAAGCAAAGCGTTCTGCTGGGTAGGCGACCATCTTTTCTCGCTTGACGCTGTCTTCGTAGATCCCAAAGGCGAACGATAAGCCGTCGACAATCTTTTTTTCGAACTGTTTTCCAGTACTTCGCAGCACAACGTGGGCGGCCGTAATGACCAGATCTTGGCCTACAAGGAAGGCTGTACCTATAATCCGCTGATTCTTGTACACGATGGCGGTTGCCTGGTCGACAGCAATCGCGCCATAAAGCGTCCGCCTGCCTTTCAGGCCACCAGCCTTGACCAGTGCTTGCATGCGCCCACTACCAAGGCTGGACGCAATTTTTTTGACCATCGCGTCAGCGCTAGCAGGTGTGACTTTCCCTAATGCCAACTGAACGTGAGATACTTGGAGCGCTAGTTCAGTCAACGCGTGCTTGTTCATCGCCTCCTGACAAGCAGCCTGCACAAGCATTTGCATAGTCCCGGCAAGGTCTAGCCCTGCGGGGCAGCGAGCCACAAGTTCTGGCCATTTCGCGGCGCCTTTATCTGCGACAGCAGCTTCGTAAATGCGACTAAAAATCTCGACATCTAGTTCGCACCATGCAGCTAATTCAAATGCTAGTGTTTCAGATTCTAGTGTTCGATCCAGAATAGTGTCCATGCCTGCTAATGAATATCGAGGCCAATGGCACGAAGCGCGTCGGCTACCTTATGTAATGAGACCGCATAATTCGCCGTAAGCGTAGCACCAGCGAAATGTAGCGCAAACGCAGGCGAATCGTCATTTTTCCACGCGAAAAGAAGCGAACCAGATGCACCACCGAATGTGGTGGCGTCGTGGGTTAGCACGTGTCCTGATTCGGCCACGCTTCCTATAGGATGAAGCACTTTTCCTGGCGCGACGCGTTTTAAACCAAACCGTTCGTTAAACAGCTTCTTGATCACGAAATCCCAGTCGACAGTGACTGCCTTTGGTCCAGTAGTTTTCGGCCAGCCTGGAAAACCGATCGTGGCGAAGCTTGGACTGGCACTACCTGTTGCGTAATCGATATCAGCGCTAAGCTTGACGGGAGTAGGAAGATCAGCGGTTTTCTGTTCGTTATAAGGTTCGATGCACAGCACAGCGGCGTCGAGTCCAGCGAAAATTTCGCCCGCTCCTTTAGGAACGCGAACTTGCTTGATGCGCCATTGGTTACAGGTGGCAGTGCCACTTTCTCCAACAAAATCGATCACCCAGTCGCCAAAAACGTTTAACAGCCCGTCACCCTGTGGACACATCCCTACGCCGAGTTCGTTACGCGCGTGGTTAACAACATGCAGGTTCGTGAGAACAAGCTTTTCCCCGACAAGCGTGCCCGTACCACTATAGTTGTGCGGACCGCCGTTCGGAACTTGAATCCGACCTACAGCGGCAGCAAGCTTTCGCAGCGTGTGTCCGAAGCACACCATTTCGTCCTTCCAGATGCCAAGGAACGGGTGGTCGGCCTTGATCTGTCCGTCATACAGCAAAAAACTTGGACGAGAACCATCCGGAATAATCAGCGCCTCTAGGGCCGCCGCCTCGTCCGGCACTAAAATTTTCGGTGCTTGGGGCGCTAACACTTTCCTCAACGCTGGCTCCGCATGAGCCATTAATATCTGCAGGGCTAACTTAAACTCTGCAGGGTCGCCAACCTCATCCGGCGGCAGCCTGTTGAGCACAGTGTCAACGTGGTGCAGTACGTCGTCAGCATGCACTGGAGCCTCCCCGAGGCTCTCACTCTGATGGCTCTTCTCAGCGGATCCGCTTGCAGACCGCCCTGTTCTAAGTAGCCGGCGCAGGTGTTGTATTTGATCTTGCTGGCCTAGTCCCATCATCTTTCCTCTAATCCGCCGAGGTGTCATCTCAGCTTGCTCTTTTATCACAGCTCGGCGGATGGTCGGAATTCAGGCTTTAATCTTGAAAGTCTGCTTACTGAAGTAGAAAACCTTCCATACGAACCTGAAGTTAACCGCTCATTAAGCTCAAGCGTAGCTCTCCGTTGTAAATTACTATGGTGCAATTTCTTCCACCTAATGTCAAGCTAAATGTTTTAGTAGGATGTTGACTGCGCGCATTTGCGTGGGACTGGCAAAACGCTACTTATTTTGCGCAAAGAGACATCAGCTTCACCAGTATCGATCCGTCGATTTTGCATTGAGCCGTTGGCTATCAGAAGACGTAATAGCTCATGGCGAGAACGGCCGGCATTTCCTCCGTGCAGGAATATCCTTACCGTTAAATAACTGCGACGTACGGAAATAAAGCGGTTTAGATAAATATGGTCACTCCAAATTGGAGTATTGCTTATATAAAACTTGAAGTTGAGAAAATCCCTTTGTACTGATGGTGCCACGGCAGCGCTTCATAATCCCAATTTTCTACTATTGATAAAAAGCGTTATCGCTAGTAAGGCCGAGCTCGCAGCAACCGATGTTGGGAGGCTCGAGGTCCGGGCAGTGGGCCAAGACGGCGATCAGGAAAACCTACGGTTGCACGCTCCGGTCGCGATGACATAATTTGGGACATCCACCCTCCAAGCAGAGTGTCCCGAACAACAAAAACCGCACAGCCCTCGCAAGCACCTGCTGGAGTGTTTCGGCGACGAGAACTGGAAGGTTCCCCTACGCGGCCTTCTGATCGACCGCCTCACCGTTCTTTATCTGGCAGCGCGATCCCTGTCTGCCTCGAACGCCATGTCCAAATTTTGATGAAGGTAATTAAGTTGATGTCGAAGCTACCCCTGACTGCATCCCAGCGTGCCCCATCGGGCCTCACGGCCATTCAGTTCCAGCAGTTGGCCGAGGTGCCGCCGGCGATCGCTTGGTTCGCCAACATCGACAACCCGCGCACGCGCCGCGCGTATGAGAGCGATCTGCGCGAGTTCATGGCCTTTACTGGGATCGAGGCTCCGACACAGTTCCGCAGCGTCAGCCGCGGCCACGTACTGGCCTGGCGCCGCGATCTGGAGCGGCGCGACTTGAGCGCTGCAACGATCCGCCGCAAGCTGGCCGCGCTATCGTCACTGTTCGATTACTTGTGCGAGTCCCATGCGGTGACCGGCAATCCGGTCGAGGGAGTAAAACGCCCAAGGATGGACAGCGGCGAAGGGAAAACGCCAGCGATTGGCGATCATCAGGCACGCGCGCTTCTACAAGCGACCGATGCGTCCACGCTGCGCGGTCGGCGTGATCGTGCGATCTTGGCCACCCTGCTATACCACGGCCTGCGCCGCGCGGAGCTATGCGCGCTGCGCGTAGCTGACATCCAGGAGCGCCGAGGCGTGAAGCACTTAAAGGTACATGGCAAGGGCAGCAAGATCCGCTATGTGCCGCTGCATCCAGGCGCGGCTGGCGCGATCGCGGAATATCTCGAGGTCGCAGGGCATAGCAATGACGCGAACGGCGCGCTGTTCCGATCAACCAGCAACAACGCGCGCGGTAGCACTGCGTCGATCACACCGGATGGCGTCTACAAGATGCTGGCCGGCTATGCCAAGGCGCTCCAGATCGACGTCGCTGGCTTCGGCCCACACGCACTCCGTGCGACGGCCGCTACCAATGCGCTCGATCACGGCGCCGACATTGCCAAGGTCCAGGAATGGCTGGGCCATGCGAACATCGCGACCACACGCGTTTATGACCGCCGCCAGAGCCGCCCCGAAGACAGCCCGACATTTAAGGTCACATACTGAGACAGCATCAGAACGTAATGATTACGACGGACTCTTGCAAGACCACCTCTCGCGTGTTGACCTGCATGTGGGCGCATCTACAGGCCTTGTGTACGCGACTCGAATATCAGCGTATTAGCAGTCCTATAGGCCAAGTGCAGTTCCTTGGAGCAATGCAAGCCTTTTATCGGCATAGGCCATTTTCAAACACCATTAGCTCGACCGGCCATTTCAAAAGACCAGCCTCAAGGTCGAAAGGTGCAACCCATAATGTCAGGTCTGGAGAAAAATCGAACCTCGGCAAGGGGAGGTCGAACCCGGCCGTCTTCGGATAGATCAGGACAATATTCCCTGCCCCACCCAGATATTTGTGGCCATACGCAAACATCTGATAAAAGTCGCTCTGGCTCAGGCCATACTTGTTGCCTCTGTCCCCGACCGCGAGCAGCTTCCACTTCGCGTCCATCACTGACATGATCTGGCCGCCGTCGAGCACAAGAAAGTCGGGGCGCAGCTGAAACATGTCGGCGCCATCGTGCACGCACAGCGATTCGCTGCATGCCTGGACTTTCAGCCGGTAGGGCCGCGACAGCTGCCTGGAAAGCCCCACCTCCACATAGCGTTCGAACAGTTTCTCCATTGGGAACAGCAGGCTGATGCCATTGACAGCGCCACGTACCGCCAGCGGCATGTGCTCACCTAGAACCAGCTCGCACCATGGCCGGACCGCCGCGTAGTGCGCCATCAAGCGGTCTGTGCGCCACGCCTGGAAATCGGCCCGTGTGTCGACGCTGTGCGGTATGTCTGCTAATAGGCCTGCCAGCTCGTGCGCCAGCCGCCAAGTGTCCGGCTGAGCAGTGGCCCGGCATACGCGCATCAGCGCCGATTTGAGCAGCCGGTTCTCCGGCCTGTCCGGCAGGAACAGGTCGTGCCGGATGTTGAATATGTGCCCTCGCCCAGGAGGCTGACGCATCTGCCTGACGACATTCAGCTGACCGCGCAGGTAACGCTCCTCTTCCTCCACCCGCTGGTAATCGAAACGCAGCCCGCGCTTGATCAGATCGTCGAGCGCGGACACAAAGTGCCGCATGACCCACTCCAACAATGGATGGCGAAACATCGCGATGTCGGCCGCCTCTGCGGTGCGCACAGGCAAATCGAGCGCTTCCGCGAGCATCCTGACCAGCAGCGCGCGCGCCTTGGCGGCCGTCGCCTCATCGGTGAGCGACGTATGCTTGGGCAGGATTTCCAGCAGGGTGCCGCAGGGCGTCTGTATAACGCCCACATGGCTGTCGAGGCGCAGCCAGCGCCGGTTTTCCAAGTGCAGCAAGGACGCGCCCGAGCGGCTGAATCCCGCCGCTAGATTGCATAACCATTCGAACGCCGATGGCGTGACAGTGGCCTGGTCGAGCGAAGCGGGGACGTCATCCGTGGTCAGCCGTGCGTATTCACGCACGACCACCGTCTTCACGCCGCGTCTCCGATGATGCCGAGATAGCTATCGATCCTGTCGAAGGCCTTGTGATTGATACGCCAGCGCTTGTCGGCATTCCTCAGGTTGGCCGCCTCCCCCGCGCCGAACAGCTTGGTTAGGTCGTCCGAAGCCTTCACGACGAAGGCCCAATCGGGGTCCTTCTTGACCTGGTCGTTCAGGACCCAGGCGATACGCTCCCAGTCCTCGAAAAAGTACTCTTGCAGCAAAGGCAGGATCTGCTGCCTGAAAATGAAGGAAAGTTCGGCCAGAGACGGATTCGTTTTCTCGCGCAGGGGCATGAAGTAGGCGTGTCCGAGGCAGTGGTCACGGTCCAGCAAGACCTCGATCCGTTCGTTCATCACGCGCAGCATGACACCGATGTTCACGCCCTCGACTTCCGTCTTCATCAACAGCTCTGCATCCGGTGCCATTTCTCTGAACGTGAAGCGCCGGCGCAGCGCGATGTCCAGTCCGGCCAGCGAGCGGTCTGCGGTGTTCATGGTGCCGATCAAATAGACATTGTCCGGCACACTGAACGGCTTTTTCGAGTACGGCAGCACGACGGTCAACGCATCAGGCTTACCTGTCCGCTTGCTGGGTTCGATCAGCGTGATGAGTTCTCCGAATATGCGCGAAATATTGCCGCGGTTGATTTCGTCGATGATCAGCACACGCGGCTTACGCTCGTTTTTCGCGTCGGCCTGCTGGACCGACTTTGCGCCCGACTGCTCAAGATAGGACACCAAATCACCCCAAGTGATACGGTCAAGCGGGTACACCGTCTTCAGCGTCAGCTGCTTGTTGTCGTTCAGCGGCAGAATCGACAGCGCAAGGTCGCGGTACAGCCAAGTCACGGGACGAACGTGCTGGTAATCGTCACGAATGCCCTGCGGCACCTCGTTGTCGTAACGGTAGTCTCCGGTCACCACTCCCACCGCACAGAATTGTTCCGCAGTGTGCAGCACCAGCAGGATGTCACCGGGCACGATCTCGTTGACGAAGTAGGCGAGTGTTCCTTGCTCTCCTGTGCCAAGCCCTTCGTAATACGCATTTTTCTCGCCGGACTTCAGGTCGCCCGTGTTACCCCAGCCGATGCGCGCTTCACGATGATTGAGGCAGTAGGTTTTCTCCGGGCTTGGGCCGCTGCCATTGATCGAGATCTTCCAGATACGCGGATTGCTGCGAATCCCGACGCCGGCCTGCACACCCTGTGTGCGGGCGCCGTCGCAGACGCGTTTGAAGACGCCCGGCTCGATCACATATTCAACCTGCTTGTCATCGTTGACCGTCGCACGCAGCCCCTCGACGAAATCCTCGTAACTGAAACTCTGATGGAAAGTGACGAAGTGGACCTGTTCCGATGCGTTCAGGGCGTCGAAACGCTCCTTCAGCATGGCAGGCGACGACGTGTGCGCTGCAAGAAAGGACGGGTCCAGGATACGCAGCGTTTCGCGGATGGTCGCGTGCGTCTTGCCCGTGCCCGGCGGCCCGTACAGGATTTGGTTCAGCGGAATGTGCACGTCTTCCAAGGAGATGGCCGGAGAATTCGTCATGTCGTTTACAGTCGCTTCGGGGGTGTCATAGGCGTCAAACAGGGAAAGCAGGGCCGCACGGGTAGGCACCGTCAGGTACACTGCCGGCCATCCCCGCGCGAGCCGCGGCGCATTGGCGTCGAGATGCTCGTTCCGTGACTTGTCGGCGGCGTACTGCTCGATATCCTTCAGCTGTGCCTTGACTTTATCTAGCCAGGGCCCCGGCTCCAGCCACAGCCGGGCTGACTTGTTGTCGAGTGCGAGCGCCACATTGCGCCCTTCGCCTGTAACAAAGCCAGCGATCTTGCCTGTAGGGTCCTTAATCGGCACAAACCGCTCCGGACTTTCCTGCAGATACGCCAGCGCATCCTCCATCCTCAGGTTCATCGCGGCCAGCGTCGCCTGCGCGCTGTCCCAAACCTCGGCGCCAAACTGGAACAAATCGGCATCGCCTCGCCGTGCCATCACGGTCTTCTGCAGGTCCGCCACATTGCGTTTCGAGGTCCGCTCGAGATAGGCCGCAAGATGATCGCCGCTGTACACTGGCAGCACGGTCGGGGCCGACCGGTCCTGGTACAAGAAGGCGAGCTTCCATTTGATCGTCGCGCCCAAGTCGATTCGCTGGATTGCGTCTAAGTCACCAGCGCGAGCCGCCTTTGCTACCTCAAAAATAAGGTCGCGCACCCGATCGAACGCGTCCTCCGCCGTATTGCCGTACTTCGTATACCAGCCATACGCGACCGAATACGCCCTGCCCGCGCCATCAGGCTTGTCGCTCTGATCCTTGCGAGAGTAAACGCCGAATTTGAAAGCGGAGCCTCCCAAGATGGAACCGAGCGGTTCTGTCTTTTGCTCAAGCCAACCGTATGTGAAACAGTCTGAATCACCCGCCTTGCTATACTCTGCTAAGGTCATTCCCGCTAGTTTTTCGAGGGGCCAGCGTTTCAAAAAACTGTCCCAAAGTGCATTGGCTTCTAAGGTTGAAATTGTCATTCCACGGCTAATGTTGAGTTCGTATATAAAGGCCTGATGTCCCCCTGCCGCGCAGTACAGTGATCAAGCAACGACAATTCCGAAGCGCTTGCACAGCCCATAAATACCGTCCTCGAATGTTTCTGACGAGCGATGCAATTTCCAATCCGTGCCATGCCGTTGCAACATCAGCATCACCCGCCCACGGCTACCGACAGCGCCGTGCCCCGATTGCCAAGCGACCAGAACCTCGCCGCGCGCGGTATCGATCAGCTCGGTTGTAGAATCGACCGCTGGTAGACAGTGCTGCCGTGCAGCGTCGACGTTCATGCTCACCGTGACGGCAATCTTGTCGATCTCCGGCGGCACTTGGTCAAGATCAATCTCCAGACTTTCGTTAGCGTGCCGCTCGCTGTCCTTGCTAATGCCACTGTTTCGCACCGAACCACAGGGCGAGTGCCGCAAGATTGCGTTGGTGTCGGGATCGGTTGCCCAGTTTGAGATGAAGTCCGCATCGCCACGTACTTGACCTGCAGGCGTCAACAGAAACGCACAGGTGTCGATGCCATACGGCGCCGCTGCACCGATCACAGACCAGCGGGTCCGCACGACCAGACGTGGGGGCATAAACGCTGCCAGTTTAGCTTTGGCACGTTCTGCGTAAGCACCGTCGGAATGGGCAATCATGAAGGCAGTCCAACTTGCTTTGCTATCGGCCTCGCATGCGGCGCGCCAAGCCAACTCTTCAGAGTCGACCGAGCGCGCTGTGGGCGCCAGCCGTGCAAGCGCAGAGCGGGCTTCATCAGCATGTCTACTGGACGGATGGGCAGCGATAAAGGCCGAATAGGCCTCGCGCGAATCAAGCTCCTGCGCGGTCTGCCACGCCATATCGGCACGGGTTTCCGACATGCCGGGGTCACGTTCCACGACTGCAGGCGCAATAGCGGCTGGTGGCTTGTTTACGGGAGCACGCGCACCGCTGGACATGGACCAGCGCACACCCTGTTGGACAGGTCCGTCGCCCAGCGGATCGAGCTTGATGAGGTAGTTACTATTCTCATCGAAATGTCTGGCCAGCGCTGACGGCATCGGCAAGGTGAGCTGATCTGGGCCAGTGATATGGCCCTGCAGTTCGATCCAGTTCTCAGCAACATCCCAGTCGTGCAAGTGCAGATAAGGACGGGGGTACCCCCAGCGCTTAAAGCATGCCCGTACTACGCCATTGACCAGGTTCGGCCCCGTAACGACGAGACCGAGGCTTCGTTCTTCAACCCCGGTCTCTGCCAACCTAATCCTATACATCGCCATCTACTCCCCGCTATGCGTGCGCACGCAGCGCAGTCAGGATGTCACCTAAGCGCGCATTGGCCTCGACATTGCCCGAGATGCCGGCCAGATAGTCAGCATTGGTGCGGACTGTTGCCTGAAGGCCTTGCAGCCAATCCATCAGATAGGTCTTTTCGTAGTCAGCCGACGTTTCCGTTAGCGCTGCCATCGGCGTGGCCGTCTCACGGCTCGCGAAAATGACTTGCCGGGCCCCTTGCAGCGTATCGATGCCAACGCCGCTCGGATTGCATGGATAGTGCCCAGCAAGGTCAACAAAATGGTTCCAGCGATTGGTCACGGGGGCAGTCTGGCGCCAGCGCCAGGTCCCGGTCTCGGCTCGGAAACTGCGATTCTTACGCACGTCTTCAGCAAGTTCGTCCACAAGCCCCGTCTTGCGCGCAGAGACTTCCAACTCGCGCGCAATGTCGAGTAAGTGCTGTGCCGTGACGCCGTAGTAGTTCAACACTTGCGGTGCCCGGGTCAGATCGGCAACCCCCGCCTGCCACGTAGCAATGACAGTCTCAACAAAAATATGCCCAAAATGGCGCTCTGCTGCCACGGGACGCGGCGCTGCCTCGACCGGCGCGAGCCCAAGCAGTGCCGCTGTTTCGGCATCAAGCTCGTCAGGTTCGGGTGCCGCTTGCGCCTTGTCGGTAGCGCGGTCTGGTATTGCAGCTTGCTCGGACTGATAGAACGCAGCACGCGCTGCTTCGTCGTCCAATTTAAGAGAGCCGATGAGTTCCCCCAGACGCTCACGCTTGAGCAATGGGGCCAGCGCAAGCAACAGGGTTTTGGCCAGCGCAGCCTTTTCGCTACGCAGTTCGCTGACGTCAGCGCTGATGTAATGGCGGCCCAACGCATTGGCGACTCTGCGCGCCAGCAGCGCCAACTGCTGCCGTACTTGGTTTGCTTTGACTTGCGGATGGCAGATGGGGACCAGCGCCTTCACGATGCGCATAATGCCGCCATCGTTGAGCAACATGGCCTCGTCCCAAGCGGCGGCTGGCTCGGCAAAATGTTCGTGCACAAGCGGATTGTCGAGGAACGCACCCCGCAAGGTCGCGATGAACTCTTGCTTATCAGGGCGCACCGAGGTTTCTTGTGCGTTCCCTGCGCCGCCATAGGCGAACAAGGCGTCTTGACGGAAGTTAGGGTTGCGCAGCCAGAAGGTATTCTTGAACGGCCCCCTGTTATCCCACCTCTTGACCCAGTCGGTACGGTGTGCGTGCGCAGCGAAGGGTTTAAGGAGCGAGGCTTCGAGTCGAGTGGCCCAGCGCGTGCCATCCACGCCCTTTCCGGCGCTTTGCTCAAAGGCCGTATCGAATTTCGTCAGCACGAACAGCAAGGTGGAAGGCACCTGGCTGCGGTCTGCGGCGGTGGCCCCGTGGGTCAATTCGATCCAGTTCTCGATGAGCTCACCTAAGCCGACCACTTCCTGATTCGACGGCCCGACGCAAAGCAACATTGCGGAGAGTTCGCGCTCTTCGGCATACCGTTCGAACAGGTACGCTACTTTACCCCGAAGGAAATTCTCGGCGCGAATGTCGCGCTCACCTAAGCGCTGACGCGGCTGCGGCTGGCGCGAGCGTGCGCCAGGGAAGTCGAGCAGATCCGTGTGGGCGAAAAATGGGTGCGGACAATGCGCCAAGTTGATGCGCAGTTCCGACACCAGCGCCGCGAGCTCGGCGCGCTCCAACTGGACCGCGGTGCCGTTAGGTGCGACCACGTTCACCAAATCGCCGGCTGCCTCCCCGAGCATGCTCAGGGTCGCGACATCGATAATGCTTTGGGTCGAGCGCTGCCAGTTGTCGCCGCGAACATCGAACAACACCGCTGGTTCGCACAACGCAGAGCGCGCACCACCGAGTTGCATCAAGCGGCCTTGCAATCGTCGGTAAATATCCGTATAGCTGGGCAGTTGTTCCCACAAGGTCGAGAACAAAGCGACGCGCGCTTCTGGCCCAAGGGCAGGCGCAAGCTCGATCGCTTGCTGCCAGAATCCAAAGCGTCGCAGCGCCTTCATGCGTGTATTGCTACCCAGATGGCCGTTCACGTACGCTTCCAGGTCGTACACCACTTCAATCGCGATGCCAGCCCCAGCCCGAACATGACCGCGCGCAGCAGCGATGGCCTGGTCGATCTCGGCCTGATGCTGCTCAGGCTCGCTGTCGTCGGGATGTTGGACATCGGCGGCGAATGAGTTGGCGAGAATCTTGACGACATCGATCTCGGTCAACAACCCAACCTGCACCGGAAAGGCTGGCGTTCCTAACGCGCCTGGCTGGTAAGTAAAGCGCGTGACCAAGCCAGTCGATTCCTTACCGCCTTCTGGATTGATTTTGGCGAGGAAGTCTTCTTGGCGGTCGCCAAATAAGGACAAGACGCTGCCGTCTCGATCGCGTGCAAGTGCCGAGATCAAGTAGGATTTGCCGGCCTGGCTTGGGCCAAACACCCCGACCGCCATTTTGGCACCGGCGGCATATTGCAGCCGTTCGGCGTTTACTACAGCCATGCGTAGTTCGCGCGTCAGCAGCGCGTCAGCCCGGACGGCGTCATCGCCCGACTCGCTGCACCATGCAAGCGCTTGCTGGCAGGCTCGTGCCACCGAGGCGGCGGCATCCTTGAGATTGTCGTTGTGCTCCAAGTGTGCTCCCGCTGTCAGTGGCGCTCGAACAGACCGGTATCGATCCAGTGGCCGTGCTCGTCTTTAAGTGTCTTTAGTTGTAGTGTCAAGTCGCGCACCGGGACCATATGGCCGTCGGCGGCGCTGATCTCTTCGATCTTGAACACGCCTTCATCAAACGTCGCGTTATCTTCTTCGGCTACGGTGCCGGCCCGATTGCGCCGGTAGCTGAGTGTGACCCGGTAAGGTACGCCATGACGGATCGCCGTCTCTTTCGCACTTTGGCTAGCGAAGCTTAAGTAATAAAACGGTGTCGCCGTCCAACGCTCGAGAGGCAGCTGTCGGAAACCGATAAAGATCGGGCCAACAAAGTCGAAGGTATGTTCCTGCTCCTGATCGGCCTGTGCGTCTAAGTCGATGCCCGAAAAAAAGCGATCGGCGGCCAAAATCTGCCCGCTTTTCTGCATGAGCCCGACGTGGCGTACGGTCGAGACTGGCTTGAGTCTCGATGTCCTGCAGTGGAAGTTCAGGAGATCGCCTTCGGACAGTGCACACAGCATTGCTCCGACCACGCCGGTCGTCTTCGGGTCGGCGATGACGCCACCCCGGCTCCAGAACGGATACCAACGCTCGACCTGATAAGTGTTCATCGGCACGATGCGCGAAGCCGGCAATGGCGGGCGCCTCTGGACCACCGCCTTCACGGCGGGCAGACACGACGGCCGTCCCGACAGCAGTAGTACGTCACACGACCAAGCCGCAACGGCCTCGCACAGATCGCGCAGCACGGGCGTTACGACGTTTTCGATGGTGCGCGCCACCTCGGCCAAGTTGACTGGATTCTCCCAGTCGCGCAGCGAAAAGCCGGGTAGGCCACTCTGCATGATCGGTTCGTCCAGATAGCGCAAGACTTCCGCGCGCGGCTGACTACTCCCGGCAAACACGTCGGCAAAACGAAGCGTAAATGGCGTCGTTGCTGCCTCGGCCAATGACGTTTGTTCGGCCTGGCGCAAAATCGCAAGACCCATCGGAACCGCATACTGCTGGGCAAATTGGCTACGGAGGTTACGGTCCTGTTCAGACAGGCCAGCGTAGTCACGGCACAGGCGCGACGTTAACACGGTCGCGGCATCGGCTAGCCCACGCTCTGCCAGCGCCGCCTCCAGGGGTGCGAGCACATGGCGCTCAATCACTGCTTTTAAAATATTGTCGCCGGCCAGATTAAAACCTTCGCGAAATTCCTGAACCGGCTCCAGAAGCGCTGCTGCACCGGCCGACTTATCGACGTAAGTTGTCACGATCAAGTCAGTGGTACCCCCGCCAATATCGATGCTAGCCACGCGGAAGCACGGCCGCTCACCGTGCGCGGCACGGCGTCGCCCGAACACGCTGAAATAAGCGCTGGCATCACCTGCGTATTTTTCGGCAACTTCGTTATAGACGTAGACCATTTGCGTGGTGCTGGCCTCGTCCCATTGGCAACGCACTGCAGGTGGCGCTTGGTACGCAAAGCGCACGTCGTGCGCGCCGTCTTCGTCAGTCCAACCGAGCGCCCGCCACAAGGTTCCCACCGCCCAGTTGGCTGAGCGCTCAAAAATCTGCCGTTCGGCGATCGTCATGGCCGATGGTACGGTCAAGATCACGGTACGCAGACGACGTGCTAGGTCGCTGTTCTGCTTGGTTGCGCGCTGCGCAGGCGAATTGATCTGCACAAGTGCGTGCGCCAGGATTTCACAAAGCAGAAAGCACATCAGCGAACTGCGCGAAAACATGGGCTCGGTAACCGGATACGGCTCCTGATCGCGTAGCAAAGCGTCTCGCTGCGCACGCGGATCCTCTAGCACATGCAGCGGGGTGCCCTGGTTATTCACGAAGCCAGCCAACAAACCGCTGTTCACCGGGGGTTCCTCCCCGTTCGGCTCGTCGGGGTCAGGACAGTAACGCCACTCCTGCAGACGCGCTCCACGGTCCCAAAGATAGCGCTTGGGACTTGACATGGTCGTCTGGCCCTCGTCGCGTCGCGAACCCAGCGCAACGCGCGCAGCCTCGGGCCCAACCCGCACCATCGAGGGCCATTCGAAAGCGGCGCGACGCCGCCCGCTGCCACGCGCGTGCCCATGTGGATCGCCAAAGCGCATCTTCACGAACGCCAGGTTCGAGCCGAACGGCTCCGTATGGTGCTGCAGCGGATCAGACAGGTCCCGCAACTCCAGCACCGCGCTGTTCGCCAGTGCCAATCCTTGTTCCGGACGGCGCTCGAGCAACATGCCAGCGGTACGCGAATTTCCGATATCGAGCACAAGGTCGACGTCAATCGGTTCGTTACGGTCTGGGTCGATCAGGCGCGCCGAGGGAATCGAGCCAGCGTTGTTCAACAGGTCGATGAAGGTGATGTAGCGCGCAAGATGTTCCAGCTGATACTCAAACTCTTCAGTGCGTATCGGTCTGCCAGGGCGACGCCGCCGTAGCAGCGCGTAGTGCAAGTCTCGCAGCCATTCATGGACCCAGTCCTGCGCCAGGAACCACGCACTCTGGCTGACATCAGCGACCAAGGCAAACTCGGCGCCATCGCGCACGTCGCGCTCGCGCGGCGCTGGATACGTCTGTTCATCGCTGCCCTCGTGAGCGGCTTCCAGGTTGGTATCGAAGGCAATCGTCAGCTGGTGGGTGTAACGCCCCTCGGGATCGTCCCATGTGCAAAGACGAGCCCGTACCCAATTGCTCGGACCGTTGCGGAAGCGCGGGGTCTCGGCCCCTGCCATCACTTCACGTCGGAAGAATGGCAGGGGTACCCATTGGTTCAGGAAGGGTTCAACGGCCTTCTCTGCACTGGTTGCGTAGGCTGGCTGGATCGGTTTGCCGTCTTGCCCAGGCCGTGGATCGGTTGCCGGCACACCTCTCGCTAGGTCAATGTAGCGACCATCTTCCTCTTTCAAGCACATCAAATGCCAGCGCCGTTCATCGCCAGACGCCCCGTCGTGGTACTCCCAAAACTGGATCTGGCTCTTCGGGATGGCCTTCAGGTTCAGTCCAATGTCCAGAAATTGAAGCGTGCCACCTGGGATCAGCGCGACACTGCCACGATACTCCGGTAAATGATGTTTTTTCATTGTTTGTTTTCCGTCGACGCGCAACGCGCCGCAATCTGGCCAGCCTGATCTCGCAGTGCCGCAATCTCGGTACGCAATTGCTGCTCTTCGTTGTCACCAGACAGAGCGAGGCTATCCGGCACAGTGCTGCAGGCCCGCACCAAAAAACCAATCAGCAGGAGCGCCAGTATGAGTAGCAGCAGGTACCTCAGCAGGCCCCATAGACCGCCATCCCAATGGCCGTGCCAGCGTACGTCCTGACTGGCCGACACCTTGTACGCTCCATCTGCCGCAGTCGGCCTTCTCACTGGGGGAACCACGGGTGAAACCGGTGGCGTCACGCGTACGGTCGGCTTGTGCGGCGGCGCCGCTTCGAACACCTTGCTTGGCTCGGGCTGGGTTTGTTCAATCGGTTCGTCTTGACGCACCGGGAGTGGCTCGCAGGCGGTCACGTGTTGCGGCTCAGGCGCCGGTTCGGGAACGGTAGCCGGCACGGCAGGCTCGGTTGCCACCACGGGGGGCGGCGCGTCTTCCGTGGGCTGCGTCGGTTCGCTTTCTGCTCGGGCCGATCCTATCGTCCACAGATCGACGGACCGTTCGTCGCCCGTCACAAGACTGCAGCCCCACTCCGCCAGAACTGGCTGGCCGCCGACAGAAAACAGGCAACGCGCCGGATCGGTCACAGTGAGCATCGCGCGGAAGGTGTCAGCACGCGTACCTGCAGTCTGTGCACCGCTCGAGATATAGCGTTCCGCCACACTCTTGATTTGCGCACGAAGCTGATCCAGCTGACTCCACAACGCTTGCTGGGCGTCGGGCGGCAATTGCGCGACTGGCACGATCGGCCCGTCTGCCCCCGTATACCACGCGATCTCGCCGCGAACAGGATTGAGCTGCGGCTCGGCGAATACGTCGCCTACCGTGCGATTGCCTGTATGTTGCACCAGCAGGCGCCGCATCTGCCCATACAGGTCGAGCACGGACTGCCCATACACGCCTCGGATATCAACTGCGGCGCGCGCTGTTACAAGGGGAAGTTTTCTCATCGCAGTGCTCCAGCAGAGCAATGTTCGCTGGCTTCAGTAAAGCGTGCGCCGTGGGCGCGCAAGAATGTGCTCAGGTCTGCCGCGCTCAGCGCGTAGAGGACGCGTCCAGTAAACTCGCTGGACTTGCTTACAAAGGTGTTGACGCCAACGACACGCGCGCAGCGATCCACAAGCGGGCCACCAGAATTGCCGGGCGAGATATCGGCCGTATGAATCACCAGTTTGACGCCGTTGCCTTGGGGCTGGGTGACGCTGACTTCGCCAGGCGACAGCACTGTCTCCGGCGCTTCTCCGCCCTGCCCCTGTAACAAATTTGCCAAGCGCGGATCCGTACGCATCACGAGACCCGGATAACCCGCCGCGACAACCGGCGCGAGCCGACTGGCATCATCAGCAATGGCCAGCGGCATAGCAGCCACGGGCGCTGCAAGACGCAGTAAGGCGAAGTCGGGAGAACCTACCTTGCTCGTCGGCGTGGTTGCCACCACACGCGCCGGCAACACCTTACCCAACGTGCGGCTCGTTACCCAGACACCGTCCGAGCCAGCGCTCTCAACCACGTGACTATTCGTAACGATCAGGTCGGGCGTCACGAAAAAGCCGCTTCCATGGGCGTGCTTACTAATGATGAGCACAACTGCGGCGTCAAGCATGGCGGTCAGCTGTTCTGGCGAACGAGGCTGTCCATCCGTAGGCGTAACGGGCAGCGTACCGCTCTGCGGAGGAATTGCGCGGTAGGCGTTATATTCTGTGCCGTGTGCACGCAAGTCGGCCGAGGTGCAGCCGGCCGCAACAAGCGCACTGAGGCGATCGCGCTCGCTACGCAGCGATGCTAGAAGCAAGCCACGCTGCGTCGCCGCGGTGCCCGACGCACTGGCGCTTGCGCTGGTGCGCGTGAGCAGAAGCACGGCCGCTAGCGAAATGGCGAGCGCAACGACCGTGTACCACCAGACGCGCGAGCTCATTGCCGGGACACCCTTAAGAAGCAACTACCGCTTCTGCCCATGCACTTCACTTGGCAGGAGAAAGCGAGCTGGTGCGCTCATTGTTGGCAACCAAGCCAAGCGCGAGCTCTTTTTCGCGAATCACTTCAGATTCCGCGTTGAACAGCTTAGCCCGGTCAATCCATTTACGGGCAGCGACCTTGTCTTTCTGGGCAGCTGCATGATCAGTCAGCGTCATGTATTGGCTGACGATGTTGGACACCAGCTCCTTGACTTCGCCGCCACGATAGGTACCAGCCGGGTCCACACGGTGGATCGTATCGAGGCAGGCTTTGGCGGATTTTTCCGGCGGGTCAGTGAATTGCGCAGCATCGGCATACGAGTGTGCACGGCGGAGTTGGTCGTCGATCTCAGCGCGATCATCGGCGCTCAGCTTCACATCCGTGGTGGCGCTCACCGTACGCAAGGCCGTGTCACCAGGTTTAGCTACAGACTCGCCTTTTGGCAACATGAAGAAGGTCCCAATTGCCAGCACCGCTACCACGCTTGCTACCGCCAGCGGAATCTTGAGCTTATTGCCGTCGGTGCTGCGGCGAATGCCATTCGCTTTACAGAAACTGGACACATAGTCCTCTGCCACGCGCGGGTCCAGTCCCGCCTTCTTACCCGGCGCTGCAATCACCACTTGATCAAGGCAATCTTTTTCTTCTTTCTTGTCGAGTACTTTGTCGTTATCAGTGGATTGGTGGAGCCATTTATCGAGTGTAGCAACCAGTTGGCGTTCCGAGACGGCACCGTACTGATCAAGCACTTTGCGCAAAGTCAATTCGATTTCAGCCACCGCGAAGCCACGCGCTGCCGCCTCTTCTTTGATGCCCTTCTCTTCATCGCGATCCAAGTAAAAGTCGTCTGCAACCGAAGCGGCGATGCGATTTTCGAGCCAAGCCTGTTCATTGTCGTTCATGTGATTCCTTATTAGCGGTGGTAGTGAGTGCAAAGACAGGGTCAAGGCACGGCCCAGGAAAACAGCCCCACTTTTTGTTTTACGTTGTAAGCGCGGCAATAAGCCAAAATCGCTGCCTGTGCAACCTCATACCGAAGTCCATGACGAAAGCCTGGACGCGACTTGCAAACCAGTTGCACAGCATCGTCTTTTTCTTTCGCATCGAGTTTCCGGTCGCTCGCCGTGAAGCGGTGGAGTGCACTATCAAGCTCGGCAAGTAGTCGCAACTCATTGGCCGCCCCCATGCGCTCGAGCTCAAGGTCCACAGCGTGTTCGACAGTCGCCACGTCCTGCCCGGTCGAGGCAACGCCGTGCGCCACAAAGGCACGGTACTCATCCACTGAGCAATAATCGTCAAAGACGCGCGCCGCGATATAGGCGCTGAGTGCAGCCAACGTCTCTTGCGGTTTGGCAGGATCGTTCGGACGGGATAGGTTAACGGCCATGAGTTACACGCTGCATAAGATAAAGTTTGACGATCGACGTTGCGCGGTACCGTCGGGTCAGCTTGGCTGGGCCGCTGCCGCTTCCTGTCGTTTATGGACGATAGATGCCCACAGTGCTGCGCCGACAAAAGCGATGCCGATGAGTCCGGTGAACAGGTCCGGAATGTGATAACGCGCGCTGACCAGCATGATTACGGCTAGCACACCGATTGCATAATGAGCGCCATGTTCGAGATAGACGAACTCTTCGAGCGTACCTTGACGGACCAGGTACACGGTCAGTGAGCGCACGAACATTGCACCGATCGCCAGGCCGAGCATGATCAGGACAATGTCATTGGTGATAGCGAATGCGCCGATCACGCCGTCGAACGAAAACGACGCGTCGAGTACTTCAATGTAAAGGAAGGCGCCGATGCCGCCTTGTTTAACGAGCGCAACAGCACTCCCGGCGCTGGACTCACCCTCTTCAGCATCATCGTTTTCAAGCATGCCACCCAGGACGTCGACCGCAACATAGACAATGACACCCCATACGCCAGCGGCCATCACCGATGCACCTTGGTCAGGCTCAACCATCGCGCTGGCGGCCATCACAGCCGCCAAAGCCAACAAGATCGGTACGGCACCAATGCTGCCAAGCGCACTCAGCGGCCGCTCAATGTGGCCGAGCCAATGCACATCTTTTTCGTCATCGATAGCGAAATTCAAGAACACGAGTAACAAAAATGCGCCGCCAAAGGCCGCAATTTGAGCGTGGTGACTGGCCAGCTGCGCTGAATACTGATCGGGCTGGTGCAGAGCCATCACCCAAACTTCTGCAATGTTTAAGTGTCCAGCAGTTGCAACGATCACTAAAGGGAAAAGAAGGCGCATGCCAAATACGGCAATTAGTACACCAAGGCTAAGGAATAACCGCTGCCAGAAGACATTCCAAGTACGCAGCACTGAGGCATTGACAACCGCATTGTCGAATGACAGAGACACTTCCATTATGCCGAGTACAGCGGCAACATAAATGGCGGCTGCGGCGCCACCCAGCCCTGCATTTGCATAGCCCCACACTGCCGCACAAGCCAGGCAAATTGCGGTAACAAAAAAGGATGTAGTGAAGTGTCTCACGATGCGAAAGAGTATAAATATGGATAGACCCGGCAACAGACGCGGGCAATTCTCACAAAAAATCACTTATCCGCACGCGCGAATTCTGATCATTGCAAACAGGATTTTATTATATATTTTGGCAACAACGGAAATTACTGTTCCAAATTTTATGGTGGAGGTACAAATGCAACACAAAGCTCAGAGCGAGACATTTGTAATGTGTTGCGCGCCCAACAAAAATGATATTGGGCGAGCTCATGTGTCTTGATGAAATAACCATTTAACAATAGAGCTCGCCCAGATTAAGGCTTCAAGTCCGAAGCACTCGACGGATATCCGCTACCGGCCAAGCCAGTCGACCGTTGACACGAACCGGCCGCAGAGGCCCCTTCTCGGAAGATGCCCATACCCGCAGCGTCTGCGGTTTTCGCCCCAGATGATAGGCAGCGCATGCGGTATCCACATGAGTTCTCCGTTCGAGATCAAGTGACGTAAAGCTAGCCCAGTGAGAGGAATACCCTTCATGCTCATGTTGTACGACGCCCTGTTGTTGCTGATTCATTTATAGCTCCCGGAATTCAACGTCCAGCGACCGCTCCGTCCCCAAAGGCCGGAACGATGTCGCCCGAAACTACGCCCAAAAGTGCCGGGATGAGGGATCCCAACTTCAAAACATCAATTTCGTATCGCAGCCCTCATTTGGCATTACGGCGATACCAAGGTGCTTTGGGCACCAGTCGTTCGGCTCCCAGCAGCCAAGTCTGAACTCTCACGCCGTTCCTGCGTAGCGCTTCCTGCCGACAGGCAGGTCACCGTGGCGCTAGCACGGATTGATTTCTCTTTTGGGATAGGGATATGCTGTCTACAGCCGGTCAGCTGATTTGCTTGATGGGCTTCAGGAGTCGAATTTGTAAGGACTTTTGTCTTCGATGTCTCGGGAACGACGACGCGCTTGAGCTATTGCCTTGCTAGGCAAACCGTCGCGATAAATTGATTTGACCAGCCCTTCATCCCCGCTTACTGAGAGCGGAAAACGGTAGGCAAATGAGGGCAAAAGGAGAGCGCTACGCTAGAAGGCGAAGACTTGCAGCCTACCAACACTGGTGAGCGATTTGCTGGGGTGCTTCACTATAGAAAAGTGAAGGCTTGGGTAAAGTTCCGCAGAGCGAGCCTGAATGGTAGAGCAGACATAATTACATGTCAATAACTATTAATGCTTTGTGACAACGGCGCTGAGTGAAGCCATTTGAGCGCTAGCCGCAGCCAAAGTGCGCTGCAGCAATACAAGTTACGCAAAAGAAAATTCATGTGTTACTATGCTCGCGCCGCCCAGCGGCAATGCCCCCTTCGCTAGACATCTGGCCTTCGCAACAATCTTCGACTCGACCGCTTCGGGCCTTCCATTGGCTTCGTCCGCGCGTCATCGCAATAACCCCTTGAGCCACTCGTCCATTACGAGTAAGCCTTCATCGTCGTCACCCTCGGCAACTCGTCTGCCGCGAAAACTCTTCCTTCAAATTTTCCTGCGCCTAGCGTAATCGCCCGTGATCGGCTCCACGGCTTGGTTATCAGCTCGAACGCACAACAAATTACCTGCAGTGCGACCGGGCTGAAGATGAGTTTGCCTCTTCTAGTCGCACATACCTGTAGTCCCGTTTCGAGCCTGGACGCACATAGTCGACGAGGAAGATATGACCTTTACCCCAGACGAATTACGCCAGCTTGCGGTCACATTCCCGCGGGCACACGCTGCTCAGATCAACGCTAAAGCTGCAAAATATGGACTTTCCCGCGAGGACGTTAGGCAGGAGCTCAGCCTTATCTGCATAGAAAAAGGCGCCGAGTTCACCCCGTCCAAAGGCACCTTACTCCAGTTCCTATTCGGCCATTTAGAAAAAAGACTGCGCCGGCAACTGGGTACTCACACCTTCGCTATTTCACTCGACCGTGTCGACACTCTCGATGAAAGCACGCGTGCGCTCATCGAGAGTCTGAGCGTTCCGGCTAACGACGACAGTGAACCAGCGTCGCCATCCACTCCTGACCAGCCTGGTGTGGCCAAAATCCTCTCGGTCGCGCGGTTTGCGAGCGGCAAGTCGAGCTCAGACCTTGCTCGTCCTCTCGGAGTCACCCCGCGCCGTATACGACAGATTCTTCAGGAACTTCGGGAAGAACAAGCGACCACGAATCAGTTTGAGCTCTCTTTCGAGGAGGACCGCTAACCATGGCATGGCGCGACGAGAAATATGCGGACCTAAGTAACGAAGGCAAGAAGGTAGTAGCCGTCCGCTCCGACTGGGCCAGGGAATTAGGACAGCCAACAGCAGCGTGGTTGGCGCAAGCGCTATTTGCACAACGACACGCCGGGGCTGGGCAATGGTGGTTCAAGAAGTTATTAGCTGAACGCGATCAGGACAATCGGATCATCCCCCCTCAGAGCGCGATCGAACACAGTTTCGAATACGAGACCGGCCTTACCCGATCACAACAAGAGACTGCACGGAAGATTTTGCGAAAACTCGAAATTCTTAGCGAGAGGCGCTGCCGTTGGCAGCGCCGTCTGGAATACATGATCAACTTGGATCGCTTGTGCGAAGTTACAAGAGAATGGGCTCATGCGGAACGCGCTGCAGTGCCCTCCGGAGCGCAAGACCGCGCTCTCTTGGGCGGTAAATCCAGCGCACAAGAGAGCGGAATTCCGCGTTCTAGTACAGAGAGTATTCAGAATTTTGAAAAAAGCAGCAGAAATACTTCTGAAAAAAATCCGGATTCTCGCCCCCTCAAAATTTTGAACCCCAGCTATTCGGAGTATCGCGACAGCGCGGTGAATAGAAGAAGATTTACGGTCGAATCAGGCGGAGTGCACTGCTGGACTGACCATGATCGTGGGTGGGCAAATTCATTGCTGGAACAACACGGCGAAGAAAAGATTCGAGATGCCGCTATGAAGGTTGAGGAATCGGGCCGAGATCCGTATCCATCAAGAGTGAATAAACTACTGTCCAATCCAAAAGTTTCAACAGCGATTGATCAAACATCCGAATTTATTTGCAGACACGATATTGACAAGAGCACAAAACAAAACCGCGCGGCCGGTCGCAAAGCCATGCAGATGTTATCGGATAGTGAACGGGAAGGATTTATACCAATCTATATCGCGCAACTCAGTCCAAATCAAAAGACGACCTTCGATCCATCAACCCGTAAATTCCTGAATGTAGGCGAGAAGCTGCAGTACGACCGTTGGTTAGAGAAGCGATTAACTCTTGGCACGTTGCAACTACCGTGAACGGTATTTGTGCAGCTAGCATCGTCGAGCTTAACTGGCTCCTATACCAGTCTCAACATCGGCAGGCCGTCTACCTGGATCACTACATCCTCATCCTTCGTTCTATCCACTCTTCTAAATCGGAACGACGGTAACGGACTGCCGCGCCAATTCGCAGGTAAGGAATTCCAACCGGGCTGTTCGAAATACGATCTCGACGGAGAAAGTAATTACTAATCGCAAGCAACTGTGCCGCTTCGCGTTCAGTAAGCAAAAGATTTTCTTGATCTTTCCTTTGGACTTCCATTTGGCTCTTCAAAGATACGTTACTCCTTATCACCGCAATAGGAAACGATCTAGACTTGCGTCGCGAAGTTCAGCATTTAAGATTGATCTTGTAGTAACCAGACGTTATTCAACAACACATCAAAGGCACAACTAAATGAATATCAAGATGATCTCGAATGAAACCATTTTTACCACCAACTGGGCAGAGCAAGACCCTCGCTCTGTGAAGGCAAGCCTTAATGGAAAAGGTGACAGTCGAGTGCTGTGGTGGAGAATAAACCAGCGCATTCACCAATTGATCAGTCCGAAAAAAACGTTGGAAGAGATCATGTTTTCCTTTCACTCGCGTCATCATGCAATCACGCTCTTCATCCTTCATTTCAGGCTCGAGGCAAACCAGGTAGCGGCAATTATTCGTTCTGAAGGATTTGTGGCGGGCATCCGAAATGCCGCCTACGCTACCAGCAATCACCTCCATCACTAACGATCGGAATGCAACAGAAATTTTTGCGGCACTCACTGAAACCGCTATCGCATAATCAGAAGATTTTTCCAATCACAAGACAAGCATCTCATACAACATTTAGGACTTAAAATGAAAGAAATCATTGATCACCTAAAGAAAGTAGCAATCCAAGACTTTCGCGACTTCTTCTACCCGTTCGTTTTCGTAACCCGTTTGATTCGCTCGTTAGTCACGGCGGCATTCCGCACCATTAAGTCGAGATGGAGCCACGAGAAGGACGACCAGTAACACGAGCACGGATTTTGGGCAGGGTGGAAAACAATGTACCTGCCCAGCTTGCTCGGCTGCGCCACAGGCTTGCCTGCAGCTAAAGCATGATCTACTGAAATTGGAACGAACGCCTAAAGGACCCGTACGTGAGCTTTGAATTCAACCGGGACGATACGTCCAACAAATTTCCAAATCCCTCTCGATTTGAAAACGTTTTTCTCGCCGTCGGGGCCGCCGCCGCGCTCGCTGGCGGCATTGCAGCCATCATTCACGCGCGAGAATTTTTCAGGGTCCACGAGGACAGGGTTGCTTTGATCGTGGTCGCTGTAGCGGCGCTTGTACTGGGTCTTGCCGTCAAACTGCTCATTCAGGCACTTTCTCAGGTGCGCTTCTACCCCGGTCGCAAATTCCCCCGCGGCTTGGCTGGCGAGCTTGCCGTGACCGATAAAGGCAAGGGCAAGGGGGCCGACAAGGTACTGGAAACGCTTCGCCACCGAGCAATCGAATTCCCCGCGCCCAGGGGCGCCCTCGAGAGCCTCCTCTGTTCCCTCGTCAAGGACCTGGTAACGTCGCCGGCGGAGGTGCGAGCCGCTGCGGTCCAGCACTTTCGCACCCTGATCGCAATGGGCGCCCTGCTCGCGTCGTTGCTGGTTTCGTATCTGGTCTTCGCCGGCACATCGTGTGAGGGCTTTGCTTCCTGGCTGTACCTGCCGATGAGCGGTCTGTCTCTTCTGACACCGTTCATGGCCCCCGACCGTTTAAATCCGAGCGACGGCCACGATACTCCCGTTGGAGAAACTGGAGACAAGGCACTATTGAAGCTGGTTGGCCTGGTCGTGTTCTCAATCATGGCCCCCGTCCTGCTCCCGCGCGTCACGCCGCACGTGTCGATTGCCCCGATGTGGATACCGTCGGCCCTGCTGCTGGGCGGTTCGATGATCAGTTCCGGCCTGTTCTTCGCGGCCACTCTCTGCCATCTCGGCAGCGCACGCAGCACGGACGTGTCATGCGAACAGACGACGATCGCCATGAATTGTCCACCGGGGCAACTTTGGGCTGCGATCAGCCGTGATTTCCAAAGCGCGTGGGAAGGCGCCAATCCGAACCGCGCGTATGCCAACGTGCCACCGGATGTCTCCCGAGGAGAACGCGGTTCATTTAGCGGTCTCATCCTGGAGGAGACGCAGCCGGCCCCCCTGGACTCGTCGCAGCTTTCGAGCTGGGTTGAAGCAGTCCACGTGCCCTATGCCCGCATGCTTCTGCTCCTTGGCACTTGGGGAGTAGTGATGACAGCTTTTTGTGGATGGACTGCGGCCCGAACTACTGAACAGTTCGCGAATATGTCAGCCGGGGAGGTTAGCCGATCCATCTTGGTCATCATGGCGCTTGGAATGGTGGCGGCACTGAGCTTCCGGATCGGGCATCTGCTGTGGTCGCGGATCGAGTTTAGGTCGCGTCTTGTGTGGATCGAGACCTCGGGCGTCTTCCAGACGTCGCGGATCAGCGTCGGCAACAAATTCCGCGGACACGTTCAGTCGGACTCAACATTAACGCGAGTGGAAGGCGCGACGCTACGTGTTTGGGTAGCAGATATTGTCTCGGTCGCGTTTGGACGGGATGGCAAACGAACCGTAATCGCGATGGCGGCCGCAGACGACGCGGCCACGTCAATGGTCAACAGTCTTGTTGCATTCGCAGCGAACCAATGTGTTGTCCCTGCCCTAACGGCAGAGCAAGACCTGACGCGTGCATCTTCGACTCTTCGACTCGTCGCCTCGACACTGCGGTAGATGCGGAAAAATTCGCTCTCGAATGAAGGGCCGCGTCACTGCAAGGAACGGAGCCGATCACATGGCAGTTTATCTGTCCTCGCGGCCGTCATACTTCTGCTGACACAGGTTAGCGTATGGTCGCTGCTTCATGAAATTCGGCCTGTTTGTCAAATATCAGGAGCATTACCAACAGGCCGAATATCCATGTGTTTATCCCATTTGTCTGGTCACTTATAGAACGAGAGCGACGTCGGATCCCCTCCAAAGTAAGACTGGGCTGCAACGAGTTCCTCGAGCGATTCTGGATTCGAAACACGCTCCCTGCACTCCGCGATGATCCTCATCCCTTCGAAGACCAGGTCGGGCCAAACCATCGGCATAAAAATTTCGCCTAGCCAAGATCTGACAGAGTAGATCTGGCGCTCGCCCTCTGCTCTGAAGCAAATGACTGACATAGGGAAAACGATACCCTCATCGTTAGGAGCATATGTGTGATGCCGAATTGGATGGCAATGGTACATCCAATTGAACAGGCGCACGAGGCACTCACGGCTGGGGAGCGCCAAAAACACACCTCGCGCCGCAAACTCGAAATCTGCGCCCCGCATCCGCACATTCCCCTTCATTCCTTCATAAATAGATTCGTTCAACAGCCCCCCAGGAAGAGGATACGAATCCATGCGCACAGCGGGGCATCGTTCTTTGAAATGCTTAAAGGTCACATGGTCGACAGCCGCTTTTTTATTACAGTCCAATCTATTTCTCCTTTAGTTCACAACAAAAAATCGTTTAACAAGGCCTCTGCCGAGGCGCGCAAAACGAGCGGAATTTCATGCTCTGGAGTCATCCACTCCACACCATTGCGGCGAGAGTTCTTCGCCCACAGCATATGAATCTGTTCTTCAGACAGGGCCAGGCCAAGCGAGGCCATCGTGTTCCGAATTGATTGGCAGTCGCTCACGCGTTCCATGGGAACCGCCGACAATCCGACAATCTCAAGAAGTCGTAGCGCTTTTTGAATTGTTTCTAGACAATGCTCGTCCGCCAGGTCACACCCATCGGCCTTGAATGCCCCGATGTAGGCGCTGGTCACGGAAGGACGGTTATGCCCCAAAGCTTGCGCTACCTTCACCTTCAAGACACCCAAGTCCGCACTATCCATTTGCCCCGCGTCGCCGCCCATCGTGGGCGGCAGCATTCCAAGCAAGAGCGCATGGTTCTCGGCAAACTGCGCGCGCAACCCGTGTCCGGTCACGCCGGCGTCGGCTTTGGTGAAGCCAAACGAGGCCATCAAATTCTCGTAACGGCGAATGTTCTGCTCCAGACTGGCCGCCTCGCCTGCCCGGGTGTATTCCCAACCAAGGGGTTTGTTCTTTGGTACGCGAGCTTTGACATAATCCAGGAGCTCGCGCTGGGCGGTCGAAGCGATGGGAATGTTTCGCCAACGGCCGCCCTTCCCCATACCCGGGAAGACCTGCAGGTAATGGCCAAAGTCCTGGGCATGTGGATTGCATTTCAGGACCTCTTCGCGCCGCAGTCCGAAGCCCAGCTCGAGGCGCAACATTAGGCCGAGGCGCGGTTCGCGCTCGTCGACCTCGCGAAACTTCGCTACCAGGTCAATTCCATTCCCGGACCAAGACTTCGTGATTTGCGCAGCTGAACGGACCTTCAGCAGTTCGGGATCCACGTCCGGCAAATACTTATGGACAGAGCCGACCATGCCGGGTTTACCGATCATTGCGCAGAACACGCGCAACCGCGACAGATCGTTCTGAATGGTTTTGGGTTTCTTGTGCTGGCAATACCACCAATGCTTGACAAGCACCTGGATATGGCGTTCGCCCAGATTCCTGGGATCTTGAATCTTGTAGCCGAGCTCGTGCAGCAACCGTATCGCTGCATACACAACGTCTTTCGTGAGCGTCTGGGTCCGTTCGGACGCCGGCTTGCCGTTGACCCGATAGGCACCGGCCGACTTCATAACGTCGTTCACTCTCTCCTGCCACATACGTACCTCACAAAAAATCATCGATACCTCTTATCGCCACAGGCGGAAGCGCGACATGCTGAGCTGGCGGGGGTAAGGCTCCCGTCTTAAATAAACCGGTTTCGCATCAGTGGGCCTTACTGCCAACCACGGATGCGCCGAACCCTCGCGGTAATCGGTCTCTCTTCCGAGGAAGAGAACTGAACGTTGAAGCGGTTTCTCGCTGCGCATTCCCGGAGCTAGTCCGGGTCTTGAGGATGCGCGCCTCCAGTTGCGGGGGAGACCAGTGGGAGCTGGCGTGATGTTCATAGGTGCCGTGCCAGGAAGCACATGCGGCCTAAGGGGTAACTAACCCGATCACGATGGTTGCAGTTGCGATGTGGAAGAAGCGCGCTCGGGAGCGAAGAGCGGCTGTGGAGATGGCTGGTGAGGCGGCCGAAGGCGCTAACGGCTCGGCTAGGGAATTCGATCTGTGATCGAGTTTTCCCTGCCATTGCGCTAGAACACCGATGGCGACACGCTTTCAGGATCACTCTGTACCTGTCTGTGTAGTCTCGCGACGAGACTTCAGCCAGGTAAGAGCCGATTTTTTAGATTGGGATGGGTGCCCGCTATCGAGAGCAATAGCGAGACTGTGCCAAAAAGCTGGCTTTGCAAAAGCTGTTCTCTCTCATGAGACAGAACAACTACTAGGAACGGGGACATTGCCGGTGACCGACGCGCAAATCTTACCACAGGGCAACCAGCATATCAACAGGGGGCTTTTGCCGACGAGTGTCCTAACTTCCGCAAGCGCTGATAGGTAGTGACGGCGCAATTTTGAACCTGATTTTCCGACACGGACGAATTTCAGGTTCCGATTGCAGCGCGGTGTCACAAATCTGAACCTGACTTGCGCACGCCGACTTCTCCGTTACCTTTGAATCTTTAACTTACCTGGAGTCATCAGTGGAAAACCTCTCGATCGCAATTGACGGCGGCCATTCAATGTTCAAAGTACGCGCAGCCTCACTGGCCTCGCCCGACAAGCGCTTTTCTTTCCAGATCCCGACCGTCGTGATGCCGGCCATCACGCTGACCAACGAGCAGACCCGGCAAAAAGCCGAGCTCGAGACTGTCGAGCTGGACGGCCGGCGATACTTTTTCGGCGAGACCGCCCTGCGGCAAGGCCGCTCCGAAGTCTATACGGGGCAAAACGCGGACTGGATCGAGAGTCCGCAGCACGACGCACTGGTACTGGGGGCATGGCGGAAGGCCATGCAAGCATTCGGCAATCCCCCCGCCCGGGTTCATCTGGTGATGGGCTTGCCGGCGAAATTCGTTGGGCCGCAGCGCGACGCGCTTCGCAGCCGCATCGCAGCCTTGCTCACGCCGCGGCTCCTGCCAGGCCAAACACTCAGAGTGATGGTCCAGAGCCAAGCGGACGCGCCGCTGCAGTGGCTCTCGATCCAAAATGACGGCAGACCGCATCCGCAGCGAGACCTCGACAACGAGGCTTGGGGCGTGATCGAGATCGGGCATTACACGACCGACTTTGCCCTTTCCGATCGGGGAGCAATGATGGAATACGCGGCCGTGTCGTGTGCGGGAATGCACTTAGTCTACGACGGCATGTCGAGTGCACTGGCGCAGACCAAGCTGCCGACGTCCCTGGACGTGGTGGAGGCGGCGGTACGCAACGGCGGCATCAAGCACTTCGGTGAGCGGGTCGATGTATCGCATCTGCTGCGACAAGCGAAAGCTGGCTTTGAAGCCGTGGTGATGGATGAGGCCAACCGGGTGTTTGGCCAGAAGGCTGCAGTACTGGACGGGATCATCGTTGGCGGTGGCGGCGCCGAGCTGCTCCTCGACGGGCTGAAACAGCGGTACCCGAATGCAGTTTCCAGCGACGAGCCGCGGATGATGGTGGCGGAAGGCTTCTGCCGTCTCGGCTTACTGTCCCTACTTCAGTCGTGATGCCAGAAGCTCCGATGGCAGGACAAATGGAAAAACCGCCAAAAATCGGCACCGAGATCACGGTTCGGATCAGCCTAACTTTTCAGGAGGCGCCGGACGTTCACACGCTACTAGCGACGACCCCCGTGCGCGAACGCGGGAAACTCGTGCGTCTGGCCCTTGAACGATACATTGCAGAAACAGGCCATCCGGCTGGTGATGTAGAACAGCAGATTGACGCGATCTCGACCTGGTTGAGGTCTCGGGCTACGCATACTGCAATGACTGCATGCATTGCCAATCAACTCGAAGTGGACCGTACCATCGATGCTACAACCGCGCGCCAATTTCACAACGTTACAGCCTCGCAACTAGCGCGCAGTGATTCTGCTCCTGAGGAGGTAGACACTTCGTCGTTATCCATTAAGCGCTGGCTAGAAGGCTAAGCTAGGACAACCCAGGCCGAAGCTACGTCGAGATTTCGATATATGTAAGCGTCGTCTCATTACCGTATAGACACGAGACAGCTTCAGACGCAAAGTATTCTCCATTATTTTTTGGTGGGGACTACTTTGGTAGGTGAAGCACTCTCGCCTTTAATACAGAATGTTGAGAGTACCGTAGATGGCCAGTATCTACCGGAGCTCTTCAATAACCAACTTGTTGCGTGTACCTTAGCGTGTACCAAAAACAGAAGCTGCTCACTCAATGGTGCAGAGTGAGCACAATGTAAATCCGGTCGCACTAGGACTGGAAGTCTTCCATAAATTCCGATGTTGGTTCGACGCCGCAAACAAGCAAGCGATCCCGGGCGCGAGTACACGCCACATACAGCAGATTGCGTTCGGTGTTGTAGACGTCTTCTAAGTCTGCCTCGTCAGTAACCAACTCTACGCGCTCTTGCAGTGGAATTACCTCATCGTCACAGGCCATTACAACCACCGCTCTGAACTCCAATCCTTTTGCCAAGTGCATTGTGCAAACACTCGTTCGCCCGTTGGTTGTGTCCACATTTTCATCCAGCACACTGAACGGGATACCCGAAGCACTGGTTGCCGCCACGGCCCGAGGCACCTGAGCCTCTGAGCGAACGAATACGCCCAACTCGTGCGGTGCCAAGCCATCTTTAAGCCGGTCGAGAATCCATGCGGCAACAGCCTTCCCTTCTGCTATCTCGGAGTTGAATGACCGAACCTCAGGGGCCGGACCGTTGAAAACAGAAATCGTTCCACGACGGTCTTCAACGTTACCGTCAACATCCGAAACGTCAGGCCCCAGCAATCTGTCAGCTTGCGCCCGAATCTGGTGTGAGGTCCGGTAGTTGATATTCAGAGTGCGTGATCTTCCGCGAATATCGACTCCTAGCGACTTCCACGAAAATGGCTGTTGGAAGATCCGCTGGCCCAAGTCGCCCGCGAAGAAAAGGCTGTTCGCTCGAACCTGTCCGTCGGTAGTACTGGAAGCTGCTAGGAATTTGAGCTGCGCGATGCTTACATCCTGCGCTTCGTCAACGATTACAAAATCAAAGGGCTGGTGCGGCAACGTCGCAGCCTTTTCTGCTACACGACTGAACATTTCCGCTTGTGTGATCAGCCCTTGTTGCTTTAACGCTTTCTGCGCTCGTTCGAAGACGGCCCACAAAGCTGAACGCTGAACCTCGGAAAGCCGAGTCTTGCGTCCCAAGCGCTTCACATCTTTATACTCATCCCACGACTTCAGCTGCCAAGCGTCTACTAGGTCATTCCACTCGCCCAGCAGAAACCGCTGGCTGAACTTTAGGTTGGGGTCCATCTTAGCTGACTCGCGCAAGATAAGTTCCACTTGAGCCTGGGACACGAGTTTAGGCTTCCCCCAGTAGGCGCTGTACAGCCGCTTTCCTATCGACGTCATGGCCTGGACTTCTAGCCTTTCGCCCAATCGTGGCTGATTGCTTATTAGGTTCTGCAACTTCGTTGCCAAAGCACTAGCCAGTGTTTCAGAGAAGGTTACTAGTAATACTCGACTGTCCGGATACTGCCGGGTCAAATGAACTGCGCGATGCAGCGCGACAATGGTCTTGCCCGTGCCAGCCGAACCTGAGATCCGCGCAGGCCCAGCGTAGTCGCGCTCAACCCATTGCCGCTGCGACGGATGTAGGAAGACGGTCCACTTTTCCCACGGAAAATCGAGCGCACGCTCCAACTCTTCGATGTCCTTCATGACACGGAATCTGCGCTGAGCATCTGGATGGCTGAATGGATCGGCGCCTGCTGTGATCGCCGCAACTGGCTTAGGCATTCCACCCGTCGCGAGCTCTAGCAAAGCCTCCGCTGCTTCCGCCGGAAGGTGGGCGGCCAATACCAATAAACCGTCTTCGTCGACCTTGCGCACGTCCCCCAGCCATTCAGGAGGCACGCCATAGCTCAGCAGTTCTTGGTCGGGCCGTCCGGCAAACAACGGCTCGCTCGATTTCAGCCCGCCGACGTTTGCTTTTACTTCGGGCGCGGTTACCACATCGTCAGCGCGAACGATGATTTCCGTCACGCGCTCGCGAATCTCGACCCACTGTGCCGCACCGGTTTTCGGGTGCACTTCAAGCTTTCGACGCTCTGCCCATCTATAAGCTTTGTCGTGGTGATCGACGTAGCAGAGCAGGAAGCTAGTGGCCGTCTTGTGAACGATCAGGCGAATGTCGCTACTGACTCTGACGGACCAGAAGCTCTTGTCCTTTGATTGCTCGATCCGATGGAGGGTCATACTGGGATGAGCCGGGTTCAACTGTAAATCGAACGCAGTTGTCTTCACTGCCTTCTGTTCATCTCCCGTGAGCTTGGCAAGGCTTTCGGTGAATGTGTCGGCGATTCTGAATTCCACTATTTCCCCAAGGTCAAACGTCTTTTGGAATAAATCCTTGGCGCCCATGTGATGCACCAGTGAACCGGATGATGTTCGCGTACGAGTTTAAGTTGGACGGCGGATCTTCGTTTTCGAAAATGATCACCTGAGATGCATGGAAAGTCTCAGCAATCGAACGGTAGAACGCATCTTTCACGTCATGCGAAAAGCCATCCTCGTCGGTATCCGGCTCGCGGTATACTACAAGCGGAGAGTCGATAAGAACAAAGCCCGGGTGTGGCCTTTCATCCTTGAGACAGTACTTAAGCAGTGCCAAGTTAAAGGCCGCGTGGGCTATAGCTCGTACGCCCTTTCCGTGGCTCGACCGCGCCCGGCCGGAAATCACGATATCTTGGTCGCCTTCACTAAACGTAACGCGGCTGAGCCCAGGGAAATGCCAGGCGCGCAACAACGATTCGACCTCTTGGCTAAATGCCTCGGCTTCGTCCGAACGCACTCGGGCGGACTCCAATTCAGTCCCTTTCCCTGAACTCTTCTGCCCAAGGTTCGCCATCAAGCCTTGAAGCTCTTTTACGCGGCCATGCAGTTCAAGCGCGCGTCGATATGCATCTCTGTCTGCCTGACTTTCACGCAAACGGAGCAGAGCAACTTCCACTCGCGGCTTAAGCATTTCCGTGAGTTGCCTTGCTACTGCCTGAACACTCTCCTTGGCTTGCCTACACAGGTCGTTAAGCCGCCCAATCTCTCGGTCATTTTCAGCTCTCGTTAGATGCAAATCTGAAATCAGTGATTTGATCTTAGCTGCCTCGGCAAGGCATGACTGCGCTACATCTTCTGGAGTTGCCTCACCCTTTTGATGTTCATGCTCCTGATGCTCAGCTTCGGCGCCGCACATCGGGCAGCGCTCCTCGTTCATTTGGGTTAGCCTCGCACCTGCCTCTGCAATGCTTTCAAGGCGACGAAGGTCCGACCGATATTGCTGCTCAAGGAGTTCAAACCTGCGTTGAAACTCTCGCAGAACTCCCAATCGCGACTCAAGTTTCCGCAGACTATTCAACTCCGTTCGGCGCATGCCCTCAAGCTGCGCTGCGTTCTGCTGCTCAACAGCGAGCTCTGTTTGTGCCTTCTCAAACAGCGTCTCAATCTGGGCCAATTGGCCTTGCCAAGCTTGCGCATCTCCCTCCAACTGCAAATCAGCCATGCGCCCTTCAGTCTGATTCAGCAGTAGTTCAAGCATCTCGATCTTTCCAGCTTGCTTGCCCTTGGCCACCTTCGGGTCTTCATGGGAAATCAGTGAACTGTCATCCACACCGGTTAGCAGTAGGCGAAAGACCGCACTCTCAGCTGTAGCACCTGTGTACTGCCCAGACAGAATTGGGGATGTACTGCTAATGATGGTTTCCTCATCAATTAGCACCAGACGCGCCAAGTCTCGAAAACTTACTTCGCGAGTGACACCTTGCTTGTTTTTGCGTACTTTTTTTCCACTGAAGCCGGACAGACTCAACAAGTACTGAGATAACGAGTTCTTGTCTCCGGCAGTGTGTTTTGCAGAGAGGTTACGCACTGTCTCAGCGGGACTAACAAGCTTGAAGTCGCCGCCACGGATTGACCGTTCCAACACCACTTCATCGTCTTCTTTAGGCCCGCTCAACACAAGACGTACGGTCTCATATCGGGAGGCTTCAGGGATGAGCTTCGGGATGTCCTTTCCACCCAGCATGTAGTCGATGCATTGCACAATGAACGTCTTGCCTGTATCAGAGGGGCCCGATACAACGTTTAGTCCTCCGCGGAACTGCACTTCGGCATTGGGCACGCCACTACCCACTAAAGTCAACCGGCGAATTTCGAACCCTTTTATTGCCATTCGGCGTCCTCCACTTTCAGCACAGATTCCATCGCGAATTCTGCGCCCCACTCGCCGGCCTGAGAGTTTGCAATCGTCAATAGCTCACTGTCCGATATGTCACCGAACACCGATACAAACCATGTTGCGCGCTCTCGAAGCTCAGCGACATAATCGGAGGACAAGGCATCCAAAAAACCAGCGGTTTTGTCTGTCGCTGCGAACATCACGCCCGTCTCTGTGTAATGGCGTTCCAATAGGCCACGACTTTGGTACAGCATCAGACCTTGTTCAAGCATGGCACGGCGCACCAATAACTCACCGCCTCGATGTGGCGTCTTCGGATGCAGACCAGGCGGGCCGCCCTGCACGTCGTCGGAGTGTACAAGTAGGTAATCCGAAACCACCAGTTTCTGAAGCGAATACGGTTCCGGAAAAGCCTCGCTCAACAAGGACAGTGCACGAAGACCAATCTCAATTGGCCCATTGAACGGCGGCAATCTTTTGGTATTGGGGGATTCGATCATTTGACCCACTTAACCTTTCCATCATTGGAAAGTTGATGACAGATGCCTCCTCTGTCATGGATAGACAAACGTTCTTTTAGTGCGTGGTCAGTAATGGGCAACAGCTTTGCCATCTTTACCACCGACAGCACTCGCCGATATCCGTCCACATGCGTACCTCGCATCTCATCCTTGATACCGCCGTGTACCTCGTTCTGAAGCTCCTCGAATGCGCCAGGAGGCAGCGTGTCTCGAGAAAACGCGCGAAGGGCTTCAGCACTGTAGAATTCAAGCCGTGCGTCGCTGAAATGCTCCTTGATTTCCTCATGCGCGCCTAGGTCAGCCACAGTGGGTAGAGCGCATTTCAGATGATCCGCGTAGGCATCCAACAGGCTACGCACATACGTGACCTCGTGCGCCGCGACAGTCGACGGAGGCGCTAGAAGCTTTGGGCGCGCCGGGAGACCACCGCCAAACCTCGTCGAATACCAACGCGTCTTAGCGTGTTGGTCGATGATTCGCAGCGGAGGTATGGCCTCGAAGATCGAGAAATCCAGCCCATCCAGATATCCGCGCAAAGTCGCATCTAGCTCAACGATTGCCGTCGATGTAATGTCGTTCTTGCAATACTTCTCCCAGTTGTCGATTAGCTGGGCTTTTAGCTTGTCAGCCTTCCGCAACAAATTTGAAAGCTTGGTCCCAGCTCCTTGTGGCGCAACGAAGAAGTACTTCCGTGGGTACGTGTACTCCTTGATATACGTGTAGTAAACCAGCTTTCCCAACTCGACCCAAATGTCGCTAGGTGCCAAGCCGGCCTTGTAGTGCTTGCACTGGTAGTTGTCCCAAAATGTCGGGTTGGTCTTGTCGAAGGCAATGATGTCTCGCCCCATGTCGCCAGCGCCACCGCATCGTTCGACGGTGCGGTATTGATCGCGCAGCGAATCGGCCCATTCAAGAACAAAGTCCTCCCATTGGTTGTCGCTGAAGATGCGTATACGCTCGATGGGCGGAATGGGCAAGCCAGCGGCCACCACGTCTGCTGATGCAGCCGTGCCGCCGACTGGTGCCGCCAATGGGGTGGACGAAATCATGAGACCCTAAACACCTTCATTACCTCATCACCTAGATGATTGATCACTTTCACAGCAATGCGGCCGGACTTCGGCTTATCGAATGGACGTGATGTGTCGCTGTTCAAGGTCGCCCAGGCTTCTTCATTGATCTCGGCCTTTAGGGTGATTTTGAGCGCTTTGTAGGGGTCGTTGGCGCCCAGGAAGTAGGCATGGCGGACAAAGAAGCTTTCTTCGTTGTAGTCGGTGTCGATGAACCAGCACGCGATGCCGTCGGCACCATCGCTGCGAACCTCGCCGGTGTTGGGGTGGAACACATCCACGCCGTTGACTTTGACGCAAACCTGCCCGTCGGCGGAATCGAGGATGTCGATATCAGGTTCTCCGAAGATCACAAACAGGTTGCCTTTGCCTGTGTTCTTTAGATCTTCGGCCATATGCAAGTCGGCGTTCATACGCGCCTTCAGCACCGGAATGCGGCCGAGTTTCTCGAACTCGGACGAGTGTGCGTCATAGTTGAAAGCGCAGGCGATCAAAACGTCGAAGCCTGCATCGCCAGCCTCCCGCGCTGCGGACACCAAGTCTGGACGAGATACCGTGCCAAATTCTGGACCAATGAAGATGGCCGCTCGTTTCTCGCCCGTACTGTCCTCGTACGCACCTTCACCGCACACAAGATCACCAGGCCATGGCATTAGCGAGGTGAAGACGATCTTGTCTTCTTTGTGCGCTTGCTGCACACCAGCAGTCTTGAGGTTTTCCAAGATGATTTGAACGAAGTCGCGCGCGGCGTTGTACTCGGCCTGTTGTTCCGCAATCTTAGGGTCGTTGGGGTCGATCAACTCATCGTTCTCGTCGACGCCTAGTACCCGGTGTGGGGACAAGCTCTCCACCGTGAACGGGCCAGCCACTCGGACTTTTTTCTTGTCCTCGTACGGCTTGTCGTAAAGGTATTCGAATTCGGCTTTCGCTGCTATGGACGCGTCGATGGCTTGCTGGCGGGCAATGCGTTGGTTCCACCATTCGGTATGTATCTGCTTGGCGACCTCGGGCCATTTCGCATTGGCTTCGCGTGGAATTTCCCATTCCGCCCAAGCCTTACCCAGTGTCTCGTTGAGCTGCACGCGTAAGGGCTCAAGCAGTGCCTGATGGTGTTCGTAGATCACGTCGATCTCGGCGTTGTTAGCAATGGACTTTAGCGTGATGTGCGGCACTCGTTCGTAGACAAAGCCATGTCGTACGTTGCCGTGTACCGGTACGCTGGACGGCACGCGATGCGTGACCTCAGCTTCTTTCCGTTGCCCTTCACGACTGTCAGCGAGTAGGTAATACGGATAGCGTGCGCCCATGATTCGGGCCCTAGCCAACGCCAGGGCAACACGCGAGGTGTCGATGGTGATCCAGCGTCGGCCCCATTGTTCAGCGACATAGGCAGTAGTGCCTGAGCCACAGGTCGGGTCAAGAACAAGGTCACCAGGGTCACTTGCCATCAAGACACAGCGTTGAATGAGAGTTGTTGGAGACTGAACAACGTAAACTTTTGGATCAGCTCTACTTTGAACACCACCAATATTCAGCCATGTGTTATTGATGTGAGAGGCACTGAAATCATCGAGATAGCGAACGTAGGCCAAGCTATTGCCAGTAATTTCGACTCGCTCAGCGTACAAAAGCCGCTGCATTCCCGCTTCATTTGTCTTCCACCGCACCTTAATCGACGGGCGGACCTCCTTGCCATCGATGAGGACGGGGAACCAGGAAGCAGCCCCCTCGCCTTTGTCGCGGCCCACGCTTTGGCTTGTTAGGTTGTCCTGTCGATAAACGCGAGAACCAATGGGAAGGTCACCGCTTGGCGCCCGCGCAACTGCATTTAGGCTACATCGATTTAAGTCTGGAAGTCGGACTCGGTTATATTTCTCTGCACCGTCTCCGCCCACTTCCTTGCTGCCAAATAGTGCTCTGTATTTTGCGCGTTGTTGATCTTTTGAGAACCAAAGAACGTAATCCGTTACTCCAGCCAGATAGACGCCGGTCGAGCCACCCGAAGTTTTGGTTGCAATCTGCGCGATAAAGTTATTTTCGCCGAAGACCTCATCAAGCAACGAGCGAACCCGGTGGACATTCTCGTCCCCGATCTGCACAAAGATTGAACCTGAGTCAGTCAGTAGGTCGCGGGCCACAGTAAGACGATCACGAAGGTAAGTAAGGTAGGAATGAATGCCATCGCGCCACGTATCCCGGAATGCCTTGACCTGTTCCGGCTCCCTAGTGATGTGCTGGGCATTGCCATCCTTCACATCCCGGCTGGTTGTACTCCACTGGAAGTTGCTATTGAATTTGATACCGTAGGGTGGATCGAAGTAAATGCATTGCACCTTACCCCGCAGCCCTTCGCGCTCGGCCAGCGAAGCCATTACTGCCAAGCTGTCACCCAAAATCATTCGGTTAGCCCAATGTGCGTCATGGGCGTAGAACTCGGTCTTCGCATTTTCATTGGGCAGGCCGTTGAAGTCAGCGAACATATCGACCTGCGGCGCATCAGTGCGCTGCACACGTTCGGTCTGTCGCTTAAGGTCGTCAATCAAGACCTTTGGGTGCACCTTTTCCTGGATATACAGTGGTGGCGCATGTACGACGAGGTCTGACCAGTCTTGCTCGTCCTTGCCTCGCCAAACCAATTGCGGGTCCAAATCGCGGTTGCGGCCTGCGCGTTCACGCGGGTATGCGACGCGCACAGGGCTTTGCTGCTCCTTCTTCATAACCGACTGGTATTCGGCCGTCGGAATGTTCTTGCGGGTGGCGTCTTCGTGCTTGAGCGTTTCAACGCTCAGCGGAGTGTTCGTCTTAGTGGCCATATTAGAATGCGTCCTCGGATACAGATTCGGTGTCCGGGACAACGGCATCGATCATCTTGTTGAATTCGGCTTCGACCTTCTCGGCGAAATCGTGTTGCATTTGGTACACGTCGACAAATTCGACGAAGGCCCATCGGCCATAGGCACCTAAGTTGTTGACACCGGGAATCCAGTAGGTGTCCATGGTCAACTTCTTATCCTTGGCATCTTCGCCCCGGTAGCCCTTAATCTCGACGACAAGATTCAAAAGGTCGCCGGGACCATGGCCGTCGTCGATTTGTACGATAAAGTCGGGCCGATACTTGCGCGTTTCCGAGCCATAGCGGTACGGCACCTCGAGACCCAAATTGTGGTTCTTGACGTAGGCCATTACTCGGGGATGACGCTCGGCCACGCGGCAGAACTCGGCTTCCCAATCGCTGTCAAGAATCACCCAGTTGACGTGGCACTTTGGCGGTGGTCCATTGGTCTCCCAACGTTCAGTCTTCGAAGTATTAAAGTTGACAAAGCGTGTGGTGCCAGTGGCGTTGTAAGGATCCAGTACCACCTTAATAGGCCGCTTGTTGCCTTGCTCGGCCTTGGTAATGGCGGCAGTGATGCGGTTGCAAGCCTCATCAGCCAGCTCTTGGTACATCAGCTGCGCTGGGTAGGTGTCGCCCTTGCAAGTCAGACATGTGTCCAGCCATTCCTTGGTAATGCGCTTGAGCTGGCCAAACAAGTGCAGCTTGGGTTCTTCCCCTGGATCGCGCCACTTGGTCATCAGCAAACGCTTGGTGAGATGCATCAGCAAAGTGGAGTGCCGCATATCAGCCAAGTGGTCAAGACTAAGGTCAACGGTCTCGCCGATGATGCCAGCGTTCTGCGTGATAGATGGGCCAACCAAGTCGGGCGTCAGCACTAACGCGGAATCAGCGGTGAACTCCGCCGTCAACCTCTCGTCGGGTAACTCAACCCGATAGCCTTGCACGCGAGGGAACTGAATCTCCAATGAGGAGCGTTCTTGCAGTGCACGCACCTGCACCGTCTCGCGTGGTGGCTGGGGCTTCGAGATCACTGGCTTGGCAGTGAAGTCAAATGGGATGCCCAGAACGTCGGCGTATTCGACGTTGAACAGGCCTTCCTCGTTCAGGTCGTAGGACTGGCGACGTAGCGCACGGCCGATCACCTGTTCGCACAGCAGTTGAGTGCCGAAGGCGCGAACGCCCAGCACGTGGGTAACGGTGTTGGCATCCCAGCCCTCAGTGAGCATGGAGACGGAGACGACACAACGAATTGAATCACCCAGACGACCAACCTTGCCTACGGTGTTCATCACTTCACGCAGCAAGCGTGCGTCGTCAAAGTCTTTGCCTGAGCGAAGTTCGTCCGCCAAGGGTCCGCCACGCTCAAAGACTTCTTGCTTGAACTGTTCGATCTCTGGGCCTGCGGCAGCACGAAAACTGTCATCCAGAGCATCACCGGACTCCAGCTGTTCGCTATCAATCAGAAGTGTGCGAGGACGGCCGAAAGGATTACCGTACTCATCGGTATTGCGGAACAGTTCTAGCCGTCCGGGGACTGGGGTAGAACTGCCGTCGTCATTTTCACGGTTGAAGCCGGAAATGAAGTCGTAAACCAGCTTGGATGTAGAGGTGTTGTTGCACACCACGATAAAACAGGGCGGTACTTTGATGCCAGCGGCGTTCCAAAGGTCGAAGGTCTTTTTGTAATGGCCATATAGCGCTTCCAGCGCCGTTTGCAGTTCGACCGGTAGGCTCAGCGGGTCGAGTGACTTAGCACCAGCCCGCCCCTTCTTTGGCATGCGAGTGCGGATGTGCTCCCACAGGTTACGGAATTTCGGCATGTCGCCGCCGGGGATGTTATCGGCTACGGGCACGCGGGGCAGTTTGACGATGCCGCACTCAATGGCGTCCATCAGTGAGAAGTCGCTCATGGTCCAAGGGAACAAAGTACCCTCAACGTAGCCAGAGCCTGCCAAGAAGAACGGCGTAGCCGACAGGTCGACCACCTTAGCAACGCCGAGCTTTCGGTTGACTGCTTCCAAACCAGTAATCCACATCCGGGCCGCTTCGTTGTTCTCGTCTGCCTCTTTCTTCTCGTCCCCCGTGAGCGTGTCGCGTTCGGCATCAGGCTTCTCGCGATAGCAATGGTGTGCCTCGTCATTGATGACGAAAATATTTGTCATGCCCATCAACTCAGGCATGACACGTTGGAGCATTTGGCCTTCGGTCTCTAGGGTGTTTAGTTTGTCACCACCACGGCCTTGCAGCAGCAGGCGCCCGCCCTTGGACAACTCAACGCGTTCTCGGAGTTTGAAAGAATGGTAATTCGTGATGACAATCTTGGCACGGTTCAAGTCGTCCAACATGTCGCTAGGCACTAGCTCCCGGCTAGCGTAATAGCTGTCTGGATCGTTGGGTTGCAGAACGCGCAGGCGATCCTTGATGGTCAAGCCAGGAGCAACCAACAGGAAACCGCGAGTGAATTTTTTGCTGCCGGGCCGACGCACTGCATTGACAGTCTGCCACGCGATAATCATCGCCATTACTGTCGTCTTACCAGCGCCAGTGGCCAGCTTCAAGGCCAGCCGCATCAATTCTGGGTTGGCGTCGTTATTAGCGTTGGCAAGGTGATCGAGAAAGGTCTGCCCAGTCTTACCGAGCTGAGGCGCCACCTCTGTGAGCCAGATGATAGTTTCGACTGCTTCCACTTGACAGAAAAAGGGCCGAATGCTGCTGAACGAATGTTGCCGCCAGTGCTGTAACAAGCGCGCCGTCTCAGGCGTGACACGCCAGTCGGCGGGATTCTTAATCGCACGCCATTTGTCTACTTCTTGCCGCACCGAGTTGATGACGGCGGTGTGGTCATAGGCCTGCTCTTGTGTCGATAGGTCTGTCTCAAATAGCAGAGCGTCCTGAACGCCGCTGCTTTTTTGCTTTTTGGCCTTGGGAATTGGGGTAATGAATTCCGCTCGGCGACGAGCTTCGACAATTTTCTGAGTTGGTTGCCCAGTTGCATCGAGCTCCCAGTGACGGCCTGGGTACTCATAAGGGGAGTTGAGAATCGGCTTCTCAAAAAACTGGTTTGACATTGGAGTGTTGTCGACTGCTTCTATCGCATCCGGATCGATGTTTTGGAATAAGGCACGATTTAAAGGGAAACATTGCCACTTACTCAAAGCAAGCTTGACCGACGCAAACTTGCCATTTTCCTCACTTTGCTTAACCGGCTGCGTATCGCACAAGTTTCAAAATTGCAAGAATACCATAAGGAAATGCCGCAATGGTCCAGTGTGCCAAGTAACTACAGCGTTTTCCTTACCACGACACGCCTAGTTTAGTTACGGCAATCACATCGGCAGGCTCATGTGATATCGAGAGCGACTTGCGACAGAAGCTTACCGACCTAAAATCAGCTCACTATTTTCGTCAGAAGGATATCTATGCCACTCGATTTGACTGACCTGAGCGACGACGCTTTCGATGACTGGTTGCGCGATTTAGGCGGCCACGCCACAGGCGACGCCTTGAACGACGAACGCCTGGTAGAGCTTGTAAGCGCGACGCTTCGGGAAGCCAAGCCAGAAGACCGGGCACGGAGCTTGGTCGAGTTAGCGAACTTGTGCTATGCCATGGCCGACATGACGCTGGGGTCACGGACACCTTCCGCTAAATGTTTAAAGATCGTGGTAAGCGGCGGCCAACGCCATTAAGCACCGGCTGATGTGCCTAGGGAGCATCGTCGACTGGTCGAATTGCCACACCGCGAGCTGCCTAGTTGAAAGAATTTACTTACACAGCCGTTACACAGCTCAGCGCGTTACACAGAAAGGGAATCAAGGGCCGCAAGGACCATCATATAAGCCCCTGATTTTTAATAGATATTTTGGTAGGCCTCCCCGGAGTCGAACCGGGCACCAACGGATTATGAGTCCGCTGCTCTAACCAGGCATGAGCTAGAGGCCCGAAACTGGTACATCCAAGGACGCTAAAAACTCGCCACCCTCACATGCACATCAACTACTGCGCATGGAAAGTGGCGAGAGGATATTGCGTTAGCGAGAACCCGTCAAGGTTCATGCAACAATCAGCTGCTGCCCTCGAGGAAACTCTTCAGCTTGTCCGAGCGCGACGGGTGGCGCAGCTTGCGCAGGGCCTTCGCCTCGATCTGGCGAATCCGCTCACGCGTGACGTCGAACTGCTTGCCGACTTCTTCCAGCGTGTGATCGGTCGACATCTCGATGCCGAAGCGCATGCGCAGGACTTTCGCCTCGCGCGGGGTCAACGAATCCAGCACGTCCTTCACCACGCCGCGCATCGAGGCATGCAGGGCCGCGTCGGACGGCGCCAGCGTGTTGTTGTCCTCGATGAAGTCGCCCAGATGCGAATCGTCGTCGTCGCCGATCGGGGTTTCCATCGAAATCGGCTCTTTCGCGATCTTCATGATCTTCCGGATTTTGTCTTCCGGCATTTCCATCTTAATCGCGAGGGTCGCCGGATCGGGCTCGGCGCCGGTCTCCTGCAGGATCTGGCGCGAGATCCGGTTCATCTTGTTGATCGTTTCGATCATGTGCACCGGAATACGGATCGTGCGCGCCTGGTCCGCGATCGAACGGGTGATGGCCTGGCGGATCCACCACGTCGCATAGGTCGAGAACTTGTAGCCGCGACGGTATTCGAACTTGTCCACCGCCTTCATCAGGCCGATGTTGCCTTCCTGGATCAGGTCGAGGAATTGCAGGCCGCGGTTGGTGTACTTTTTCGCGATCGAGATCACCAGGCGCAGGTTGGCCTCGGTCATCTCGCGCTTGGCCTTGCGCGCCTTCATTTCACCGGCCGCCATCTGGCGGTTGATGTTGCGCAGGTCCGGCAGCGGCAGCACGACGCGGGCTTGCAGGTCGATCAGGCGTTGCTGCAGTTCCTTGATCGTCGGAATGTTGCGGCCGAGGATGGCGCTGTAGGCGTGGCCGGCGTTCACTTCGCCGTCGACCCACTCGAGGTTCGTCTCGTTGCCCGGGAAGACCTTGATGAAGTGGGCGCGCGGCATGCCGCAGCGGTTCACGGCCACGTCCAGGATCTGCTTCTCGATGTGGCGCACTTCGTCGACCTGGCCGCGCAGGGTGTCGCACAGCTTCTCGACGACCTTCGCGGTGAAGCGGATGCCCAGCAGTTCGTTGGAGATCGCTTCCTGGGCCTTGACGTAGTCCTTCGAGTTGTAGCCCTGCTTCTCGTAGGCCTTGCGCATCTTGTCGAACTGCTGGTCGATGAAGTGGAACTTCTCGAGGGCGGAGGCCTTCAGCTGCTCGAGCTGCTCGGCGGAATAGCCGGCCGCACCGGAGCTGGCGCTGGCTTCTTCTTCCTCTTCCTCTTCTTCCTCTTCTTCCTCCTCGTCCTCGTCCTCGTCGGTGTCGGACGAGCTCGGGGCGACCGCGCTCGGCGAGGTCTCCTCGGATTCGTTGGGGTCGACCATGCCGTCGACGATTTCGTCGATCTTGATCTCGTCGTTCTCGATGCGGCGCGAGGCGTCGATGATCTCGGCGATCGTCACCGGGCAGGCGGAGATCGCCTGGATCATGTCGCGCAGACCATCCTCGATGCGCTTGGCGATCTCGATCTCGCCTTCGCGGGTCAGCAGCTCGACCGAGCCCATTTCGCGCATGTACATGCGGACCGGGTCGGTGGTGCGGCCGAAGTCGGAATCGACGGTCGACAGGGCGGCCTCGGCGGCGGCTTCGGCTTCATCGTCGCTGGTGACGGTGGCAACATTGTCGGACAGCAGCAGCGTTTCGGCATCGGGCGCATGCTCGTAGACGGCAATGCCCATGTCGTTGAAGGTGCCGATGATGCCTTCGATCGCTTCCGGATCGACGATGTTGTCCGGCAGGTGGTCGTTGATCTCGGAATAGGTCAGGAAGCCGCGCTCCTTGCCCGACTTGATCAGGGCCTTGAGCTTCTGGCGGCGGATCTCGAGTTCTTCCTCGCTCGCTTCGGTGTCCGACGAGAACGCGTCTTTCAGCAGCGCTTTTTCCTTGGCCTTGCGGTCCTTGGCCTTGGCCTTGTCCGCAGCCTTCAGCTCGGCGCGCTCGACCGCGTTGAGTGCGGCGACTTCGTCGTTCTCGGGCGTGAATTCCTTGGGCTTGCGACCGCGCCGTCCGGGTACCTTGACGGCCGGCAACACGTAGCCCGACGTATCGATCGCGGCAAGTGCTTCCGCGTCGGTCGTCTGGCTCACAGGCGCAACACCCGCGACGCGGGCTTCCGCCTTGTCTTGAGAATTGTCCGCCTTGGCGGACATCCTGGTGGATTTGGTAGCCACTTTGGTTTCGGGTTTCTTGGTTGGCACAGGCGCTTTCGAAGTCACGACGACTTACTTTACTAGGTTAAAGATAAAGTTTTGTTACCCGTATTTCTTACCTTTTTACTGCCCCGCTAACTGAAACACCAGACCCGCATTGAGACGAAAAATCGTTTCAAAGCTTGCAATAGTTAGCGTTTTATTATAGCACGCACCCCCATATTTTCCAGTCAAGAACACCCGTGTCGCCAAGGGTACACTTCAGGCAAATTTCGCTGGGGTTTCGTTTGCGGCTTCGCGCATCAAGAGGTCCTGCTGGGCTGTGATCTCGCGATAGCGGGCACTCACCTGATCTGGGGTCAGGCCAGAAGAAAACAACTGGTTCAACTCCTGTTTTAAGACATCCATCTTGATTTGTCTCACAGCACTTGTGAGCCAGACGCGATCCGACTCGATATCCGATTCGGGTTCGGATGCGATCTCCGCGATCAGGTGGTCGTACTCGGTGCTGGACTCCTTCAATTGCTGGGACAGCGCGGCGAAGCTGGCGTTCGCGCCAAGGGCCTGGGCCTGCTCGATCAGCCAGCGCAACCGGTCCGCCGGCTCGGCGCCGAAGTGCTCGAAGGCGCGCAGCGCCCCTTCGTCCAGCCCCATGGCCAGCGAGGGATGGGCGACCAGCATGCGCATGATCTGCAGTTCCAGCCCGACCGGCTCCGGCCGGCCCTGGCGCGGCGGGGCCTTGCGCGCCACCGATACCGGCTTGGACAGCTCGAACAGGGCTTCGATCTCCGCCGGGGTCGACTGGGTCATGCTGGCCAGGCCGCGCACGATCTGCAGGCGCAACGCGGTCGGCGCCATCGACTGCAGCAGCGGCTTGGCCTCGAACTGGGCGTGCGCCCTGCCCTCCGGCGTGTCGAGGTCGTGTTCCTGCGTGACTTCGCGCAACAGGAAGGAAGACAGCGGCATCGCCTCGTTGATTTCCTGGGCGAAGGCGTCGGCGCCGAATTCGCGCACATAGCTGTCCGGGTCGTGCTCCTGCGGCAGGAACAGGAACTTGATGGTCTTGTCGTCCGACATCTGCGGCAAACAGGCTTCCAGCGCGCGCCGGGCGGCGCGGCGGCCGGCCTTGTCGCCGTCGAAGCTGAAGATCACATGGTCGGTCTGGCGCAGCAGCTTTTGCACGTGGGTGCTGGTACAGGCCGTGCCGAGCGTCGCCACCGCCTGCGGGAAGCCGAGCTGGGCCAGGGCGACCACGTCCATATAGCCCTCGGTCACCAGCACATAGCCGGCATCGCGGATCGGCTGGCGCGCTTCGAACAGGCCGTACAATTCCTGTCCCTTGTTGAACAGCGGGGTTTCCGGCGAGTTCAGGTATTTCGGTTCGCCGCCATCCATCACGCGGCCGCCGAAGCCGATCACCTGGCCCTTGGTGTTCCGGATCGGGAACATGATGCGCTCGCGGAAGCGGTCGTAGCGTTTCTTGTTGCCGCCGTCCTCGTCCACGCGGTCGATGACCAGGCCGGACTCGACCAGCGCGACCGCGTCGTAGTCCTTGAACACCGAGCGCAGGTTGTCCCAGCCGGGGGGCGCGTAGCCCATGCCGAAGCGGGCCGCCACCTCGCCCGTCAGGCCGCGGCCCTTCAGGTAGGCGATCGCGGCGGGCGCCTGGCGCAGCTGGGCGCGGTAAAAATCGCAGGCCAGCTGCAGCGCATCGGTCATCGCCAGCGACTGGGCCTGCTGGGCGGCGCGCTGGGCCGGCGGGATCTTGTCGTCGTCGTTCGGCACGACCATGCCGACGCCCTGCGCCAGGTCCTTGACCGCGTCGACGAAGCCCATGCCCGAGTATTCGATCAGGAAGCCGATGGCGGTGCCGTGCGCGCCGCAGCCGAAGCAGTGGTAGAACTGCTTGGTCGGGCTCACCGTGAAGCTGGGCGACTTTTCATTGTGAAAAGGGCACAGGCCCATGTAGTTGGCGCCGCCCTTCTTCAGCTGGACGTAGCGGCCAACCACATCGACGATGTCGATACGATTGAGCAGATCGGTAATGAATGATTGCGGAATCACTAGATGAATAACAGTGTTTGTCTTAACTCAGACTATACCGCAGCGCCCGCCAGCAATTGATTTGCAGCAAAGCAACAGGGCATTGCCACCCTGAATCAAAGAAAGCCGACGCGGCCGTGGCAAGCATGCGGACAGCCGCGCCCCGGCGCGAGGCTTACGCCCCCGCCAGCGCTTTCTTCACCTGGGCCGACACGGCCGTCATGTCGGCGCGGCCAGCCAGTTTCGGCTTCAGGATACCCATCACCTTCCCCATGTCCTGCGGACCGGCGGCGCCGGAAGCGGCAATCGCGGCTTGCACTTCGGCGGCGACTTCCTCGTCCGACAGGCCGGCCGGCATGTAGGCCGACAGCACGACCAGTTCCGCCTTTTCGATGTCGGCCAGGTCCTGGCGGCCGCCCGCTTCGAACTGGGTGATCGAATCCTTTCGCTGCTTGATCATCTTCTCGACGACGGCGGTGACCTGGGCATCGTCCAGCTCGATGCGCTCGTCCACTTCCTTGCGCTTGATTTCGGCAAGGACGAGGCGGATCGTGGCCAGGCGTCCGCTTTCCTTGGCGCGCATCGCGGCTTTCATGTCGTCGGTCAGTTGTGCTTTCAAGCTCATGGATTCTCCGAGGTATTTTTTTTAAAAAGAGAAAAAGGCAAAACCCGCTGCGGCATCAACCGGAGCGGGCTTCGACATGTTCAGGTCTCGCAAGCCGGGACTGGCACTGGCCGTCACCGGGGGAGACAGGAACGAAATTAGTACAGCTTCTTCGGCAGTTGCTGGCTGCGGATGCGCTTGTAGTGACGCTTCACGGCAGCGGCCAGCTTGCGCTTGCGCTCTGCAGTCGGCTTCTCGTAGAACTCGCGTGCGCGCAGTTCGGTCAGCAGACCGGTTTTTTCGATAGTGCGCTTGAAGCGACGCATAGCGACTTCGAACGGCTCGT